>Ga0209702_10001379_pt1 | contig 46793 bp, 46 predicted proteins | sample FRY01_FD_187210 | JGI IMG/M metagenome (GOLD analysis project Ga0209702, IMG submission 187210) | Freshwater microbial communities from Lake Fryxell liftoff mats and glacier meltwater in Antarctica - FRY-01 (SPAdes) (version 2) | ecosystem: Environmental > Aquatic > Freshwater > Ice > Glacier... | reverse complement strand
AGCGCGCATTCTGTTTGGCTGAGCGCTTGGCGATGTCGATGCCTTGATCGCGAATGGCTGCCTGGAGGAAGGCGTCATCGAGCTTGGATTCGCTCAGGCTGCGGTCGATGCGCACCATGAGATCGCGCTGTTCGCGGTAATCCAGCGGGCCATAAACCGTAGGAAGTGCTGGACGCAAGGCGGGCTGAAAGGCAATGATGGTGGACATTCGTGACTGGGTTGTTGCTCGACACTTCGATCATAGACCACGAATTTGGGGCATGAAGCGCTTTTAGTGTCTTCATGCCTCACTCATTTTTACCCTCAATCCCAGGTGGTTGCGGCTTTCCAGGCCATTGGGACAGGCTCTAGTTAAGAGTTGGGGCCATTTTGTGCCAAGATAGGATATAATCTTGGGAAACTGCCAGCTTACCAGATGTTTTAACTTCGGGTCCAAGTAGAGAACGTGGAAGGTGACTGCTTGTCCCAATCAATAATACTTCGCCAGACCGTTCTTCCAGAGCGGTTTAAGTTGGTCGATCTTGGTGTCGATCAGGGTGGTGCCGCTGTGGGAGATGTAGAGGTAGGGGTCGCGGGTGGCTTCGCCAATGATGAAGAGGCCGGCGGCTGTGGCGGCGCTGACGTGCTCGGGGGCGATCTCGATGAGGAGGCGGCCGGGGGTCTCGCCGAAGAGGAGTTCGGCGGTGGTGAGGCCAGCGGCAGCGGGCATCTTGTCGGTAGAGATGCGGAGGCCGGCTTTGCCGCTGAAGGCCATTTCGGCCAGGGCGACGGCGAGGCCGCCTTCGCCGATGTCGTGGGCGCTGAGGATGGCACCCTGCTTCACGAGTTCAAAGTAGCGGCGGTAGGCGGCGAGGCTTTCGGTTTCGTCGAAGTCGGGGCCGGCGTCGAGACCAGCTCCCTTGGTGTATTTGGCGAAGATGCTGCCGCGCAGACCTGCGCTGGCTTTGCCAAGGATGGCGATCTTGCTGCCGACGCGGCGCAAGGAGGCTCCGACAACGTGGCTGGCGTCTTCGACGATGCCGAAGCCGCTGAGGAGCAGTGTGACGGGGATGGAGACCGGGCCTTCGTCGGTGATGAAGTAGTTGTAGAAGCTGTCCTTGCCGGAGACGAAGGGCGCGGCGTAGGCGATGGCGGTTTTGGCCATGCCCTTGGTGCATTCGACGAGGGCACCGAGCTCGCGCTCGTTGTCGGGATTGCCCATGCAGAAGTTGTCGAGGATGGCGATGCGGTCGGGATTCGAGCCCATGGCGACGAGCTGACGCACGCATTCATCGACGACGGCGCGGCCCATGAGGTGCGGATCGGTCTTGCCCCACTCGGGCAGTAAGGCGCAGGCGAGGGAGACGAGTTGGTCGCTGCCATCGACGCGGATGACGCTGCCGTCCTGTGGCGCGTCGCCAGCGGCACCGGCGAGCGGTTTGAGGACGGTGTTGCCCTGCACTTCGTGGTCGTATTCGCGGATGACCGGCTCGCGGGAGACGATGGCGAAGTCGGACAGCAACGTTTTGAGCGTGTCAGTCCAGGATTCGGGACGCACCGGCACTTTCGGTTGCACGGCCGGCGGCGTGCGCCATTTACCACGCATCTCGCGACGCGGGGCCTCGTGCAGCGCGGTGACGTGCAAATCGCAGACGGTGGTGCCGTGATGAAGAACTTTGAGACGCTGCGAGCCGTCGGCCTTCGCGAGCACGCAGATTTCGGTCTGATAAATGTCGGCGAGTTCCTGCATCGCGGGCAGATCTTTCTCCTCAATGGCGATGACCATGCGCTCCTGCGATTCGCTGATGAAGATCTGCCAGCTTTCGAGGTCGGGCGCTTTGAGCGGGGCGTTCTCAAGCCACACTTCGCCGCCGGTGTCGCGCAGCATTTCGCCTGCGGCGGAGCTGAAGCCACCGGCACCACAGTCGGTGACGAATTGAATGAGGCCCTTCTCACGCGCGGCCAGCACGAAGTCGGCGGCTTTTTTTTCCTCGATGGGATTGCCGATCTGTACGGCCGTTTGATCTTCCTCGTGCGAGCCGGTGGTGAGCGAGGCGGAGGAGAAGGTCGCGCCTTTGAGGCCGTCCTTGCCGGTGCGACCGCCCGCAGCGATGAGCAGATGGCCGGGCTTCACTTCCTTGGCGATGTCCTTGATCGGGATGATGCCGGCGGTGCCGCAGAACACGAGAGGGTTGTAGATGAAGGAGTCGTCGAACTGGATCGCGCCGTTCACGGTGGGGATGCCCATGCGGTTGCCGTAGTCGCGCACGCCGCGCACCACGCCGCGCATGACGCCGAGCGGATGGATGACGTCCTTGGCCTTGATGTCTTCCTGCTCGATGTCAGGCGGGCCAAAGCAGAACACGTCGATCGAGGCGACCGGCTTCGCGCCTTTGCCTGCGCCGAGGATGTCGCGAATGACGCCGCCGAGGCCGGTATTCGCACCCGCGTAAGGTTCGATGGCGCTGGGGTGGTTGTGTGTCTCCACCTTGAGGCACACGGCCTTGTCGGCATCCAGGCGCACGAAGCCCGCGTTGTCCTCAAAGGCACCGAGCACGAAGTCGGGCTTGTGCTTGCAAATCTCCTCCGTCACCGCGCGGATGTAGGTCTTGAAAAGGCCATCGACGACTTCCTGCTTGCCATCGAGCGTGTGGTAAATCTTTGCGCCGAAGATGCGGTGCTTGCAGTGCTCGCTCCAAGTCTGCGCGATGACTTCCATTTCGACGTCCGTGGGCTCGCGGTCTTCGTCTTGGAAAATTTTCTGCACGGCGAGCATGTCGGCGCGTGAGAGCGAGAGTTTCATGCGCTTCGAGAGATCGAGGAGCTGGTCAGCGGTGAGATCGCGGAGGGGGATGTGGCGGAAGACGGCTTGGGACATGGGGAACCTCTGCTTATGCCAAGCGGCGGCGGGCGGTCAACGTCGGAGGGGGAGGAAAATGATATGGTTCCCCCCCCAATGACTGCGCGGCGGTGATCCTGCTCCAACGCTTTATGCTTTGGGCAATGCCTTCTCAGCAATGGCCATGCGCAGGCGGTTAAGGAACGCCTGAAGTTCAGCCGTTTCGAGCCGGCGGATCATCCAGGCCGGCAGTTCAGTGACACGCAGTCCGTCCAAGAGCATGGCCACGACCGCAGGCTCCCAGCCGCCGTCCTTGGCCTGGGCATCTGGCAGGGCGGCGAGCAGGTCGTGGCCTGCTTGCTCCAGAAAGTAGAGGTCCACCACATCCTTCAATTCGCTGCGACTGAGCAGGGTGGTGAGCTTGTTGGCGATGATCTCCCGCAGCGTGTCCACGCGAATGCCATCAAAGTCGGCTTTCTGCACATCAAGCTGCGGCGCACGATCCACGACGACATCCACCACTTCGCGTTCATCGCCACGCGTGAGCCGAAAACGGTGGAAGTCCGGGGCGGTGCGCAGGGCCTGGCAGTCTGCTGTGATTTCAGCAGCGACGCGGTGGACGAGATTCTGTACTTCGATCCCTTCGACTTCCTCGCTGGTAAAAAGATCCAGATCGTAGGAGCGGCGGTGATCGAGGTAAAACAGCCCGAGAGCACTACCACCGGTGAGGAAAAAGCGCTGCTCCTGCGCAAACCAAGCGCGGAGAAAATCACGCTTCAGCGGCGTGCAGGCGTTAGATTCTTCCCAGCTCATGAGCGGCGCGGAGGAGGTGCTCCCAGACGGGACGACGACGGCCTAGCATCGGGCTCAGCTGGGGGAAGCTCTCCGCGACCTGCCGGAGCGTGAGAAATTGCCAGACCTGTTCCACCCGTGCCTCGCGCATGAGCCATGCGGCAGTTTGCAGCCAGTCAGCGCCGGTGCAGGTGGCGAGACGTGCCCGTAGGCTGGCAGCCGTCTCAGGACGGTCCCACGCAAAGTCGAGGTTGTCAGCGGGAATGGTGGCTGGGGGCGGCATCGCGAGAGAGTAACGGTCAGTCATCGGACCGTCAAGCCGGTGGACGACGGATAGGAGGAGGTGTGAAACGGTTGCTGTTATTCTTGCGCCCGCTTTTATCATGGCACCATGGCAACCATCGCAGTTCTCGGTACGCTCGACACCAAAGGTCACGAACACGCTTATGTAGCGGAAATCATCCGCGCACGCGGGCATCAGACGCTGCTCATCGACACCGGCAGCGGTGACGCGTCGCAGGTGAAACCGGATGTGACGCGCGAACAGGTCGCGGCGGCGGGGAATGTCGATCTCGCGGGCATCATGGCGCGCAAGGACCGTGGTGAGGCGGTGACGGCCATGGCGGGCGCGGCGGGGAGGTTTCTCTCGGCGCTGGTGGAAAGCGGCAAGGTGCAGGGCGTCATCTCGCTCGGTGGCGGCGGTGGCACGGCGATCGGCACAGCGGCGATGCGGGCGCTGCCGGTCGGTTTCCCGAAGGTGATGGTCTCCACGCTCGCGGCTGGCAATGTGGCACCGTATGTCGGCACAAAGGACATCGTGATGTTTCCGAGCATCGTCGATGTCAGCGGCATCAATCGTATCTCCCGCGTGCTGCTGGCCCGTGCGGCGGGAGCGATCTGCGGCATGGTGGAAACGACGGTGCCTGAAGGTGCCGACAAGCCGCTGATCGCCGCCTCAATGTTCGGCAACACGACGGAGTGCGTAAACATGGCAAAGAAGATCCTCGAAGACGCCGGTTACGAAGTGCTCGTCTTCCACGCCACCGGCACTGGCGGCAGGATCATGGAGTCGCTGATTGAAAGCGGCATGTTCGCTGGCGTCCTCGATGTCACGACGACGGAATGGGCCGATGAACTCGTCGGCGGCGTCCTCGGTGCTGGACCCACGCGACTTGATGCCGCTGCCAAGGCAGGCATTCCCGCGATCATCACACCGGGCTGTTTGGACATGGTGAACTTCGGCGAAAAGGCGACGATTCCCACCAAGTTCGACGGCCGCACGTTCTACATCCACAATCCGCAGGTGACGCTCATGCGCACCAATGCCGCCGAATGCGCCGAGCTTGGTCGTATCCTCGCGGAGAAGGCGAATGCGTATCGTGGTCCCGTGACCGTGCTGCTGCCGTTGCGGGCGATCAGCATCATCAGCGCGGCAGGCAAGCCGTTTCACGATGCTGCGGCAGATGCGGCGTTGTTTGATGCAATCCGCCAGTACCTGCGCCCCGGCATTCCGCTGATCGAGATGGATTGCGAGATCAACGCACCGGAGTTTGCGGCGGCCTGTGCGAAGGCGTTGCTTCAAAGCTTGCCAGTGCCATGATCGACGCCACGTTGGCGTCCTCATGAACTACCCGCTCACGTTTCGCTTCAAGCTGATCGCCCTCGCTCCGCAGATCTATGTGACCGATGCCACCGGGAAAACGATCTGTTACGTGAAGCAGAAGCTGTTTCGCTTCCGGGAAAAGGTGGAGGTGTTCACGGATGACACGATGCAGACCTTGTTGGCGACGATTGAAGCCGACCGCATCATCGACTGGTCAGCGCGTTACACTTTCAAAGCGCCAAATGGGCAGGTGCTGGGCGCGGTCGGACGACGCGGCATGAAATCGCTGTGGAAAGCTCACTACGATGTCTTTGCTCTAGGTGCGCAGTCGCCCACCTTTGCGATTCAGGAAGAGAATCCGTGGGTTAAGATGCTGGATGGGTTTATGGGTGGCATTCCGATTGTCGGCATGTTTGCCGGTTACATGCTGCATCCGAGCTACATCGCTAGCCGCGTGCAAGGGGACGCTCCCGTGATGCGCTTGACCAAGCAACCGGCGTTCTTCGAGGGACTCTTCAAATTAGAGCCGACGGGTGAAACCAATGAAGGCGAACAAACCGCGCTGATGCTTTCCTACCTGATGATGAACCTGCTGGAACGGGCGCGCGGGTGATCTGCGTTTCTAAGTTTCAGAGCGGGGTTGTAGCGCGGAATTCCGATTCCGCGACGGGAGCGACTCGGCATCGGAATACCGAGCTACAAATGCCTGCGACATCACTTTGGCAGTCGCTCCATCGCCGCTGCTGGCAGTTCGACCGTTTTCTGCCGGCTTGACGTGCCACGCAACAGGGTGACTTGGCCTTTGGGGCAGTCGAGGGCTTCAGCGAGGAAGCGCAGGAGTTCGGTGTTGGCTTTGCCATCGACGGGTGGGGCGTGCAGCTTCACCAGCAGCACGGGGCGTCCTTTTTCATCGGCGGTCCAGCCGGCGAACTCGGATTTTTTGGCGTTCGGACTCACGCGAACGGCGAGCTGAGTGCGATCATTGGACGCAGCCATAATCAGACGAGTTTCAGGCGCTTGCGAAGGAGCCACTCGGCGGTGAGCAGCAGGATGGCAGCACCGAACCACCACCAACTGGACCAGAGATTGGTCTCCTGGGTGATGACCTGTTTGCGGTCGAGTGTTTGCAGCAGGTTGGGGAGGTCGGTGGCGGCCTGTTCTTCGCGCAGAAAACGTCCGCCGCTGTTTTGCGCCATCGTTTCGAGCAGCGGGCGGTTCATGGTGAGCGTGGCCCACTCGGGATTGCCGGTGTCGGCGACGTGCAGCGAGAGACGCGCATCGCTGCGCGGGGCGCTGGGGCCTTCAGCGACAGCGATCTCATAGGTGCCGGCCTTGAGCGGCGGGGTGAGGGCGCGATAGACGCCGATGTGCGTGGGATCGGCCTCGAGCTGCAGCGTGGCGACTTCGTTGCCTTCATGCAGCAGGTAGGCGCGGGGTTGCGCGTCGGTGATGATTTCGCCTTTATCATTGCGGACGCGCACGCGGATTTCGGAGGACTCGCCGGGTGAGTAACGCAGGCGATCCGTGCCGACAGCGAGCTGCTTTTGATCAATTTGAAACGGGGGGGCGGCGATCCATGCGCCGAGCTGCATCCACAGGCGCTGATGATACAGATCCGCGACCTGGAAGCGCCAGCGCCAGAGTTCATCCGTGCCGAGATAGAGCACGGCACCGGCACCGACCTGGCGAAAAATAAGCACGGGCTGTTGAGCGGTGGCGAGCGTGATGGCGGCAGGCAGTGGTTCGACGTTCGAGTGCCAGTTCACCTTCGGCAGCGTGGGCCAGAGCGTGGCATTGGCGCTGGGGCTGTCGCTGAGACGCAGGGCATCAAAGCGCTGACCGTCGGTGGTTAATTCGATGCTAGATGCGGGATTCTTGATGCTGGATGGTTCAAACCGCACGGGGATGAGCGAGGCGGTCTTGCCGGTGGCCCAGGATTTCAAATGGCCTCGCTGACCATCAATCATGATCAAACCACCGCCGCGTTTTTCGACGAATTCGACGATCCAATCGAGATGCTCGGGCTTGAAGCGGGTCACGGCGGCCTCACCGAGGATGAGCAGGTCGTAGCTGAGCAGTTCGTCGCGCGTTTTGGGGAAGCTGCGTTGCAATGTGCCGTTGGCGGGGCTGTCGCTGAGGTCGTCTAAGATGAGCGTGGCCTGCCAGCGGTCGTCGCGGTCGAAGTGGTTGTGGATGTAACGTGTTTCCCAGCGCGGCCGGCCATCCATGATCAGCACCTTGCGTTTTTTCTCCAGCAGATGAATAGCCAGCTCGCGGCCGTTGTTGGAGCGGGTTTTTTCCAGTGTGGAGCGGTCGCCGCTGGCGGAGATTTGGATGTTGAGCGAGCGCAAGGTCTTGTCGCGTGAGGATGGCACGGCGGGTGGCAGTTGCGTGACGGGAAAGCTGAACTCGAAGCTCTTTTCACCTTTGCCGGTGGTGGTGAATTCTTTCTGCCACAGCAGCTTGCCCTGGCACTCGATGCGCACCAGCGCGGGCACTCCCGAAGGCATGCTGTCGTTCACCGTGAGACGGCCTTGGAAGGTTTCTTTGGTGAATACGGATTCGGGGGCGGTGACATCGAGCAACGAGAGGTCCGGCGGCGGAATCTCCGTGCCAAAACCGACGGGGAAGATGGCGGTGCCGCTGGCCTTGACCGCGTTGCTGAATTCTTCCGGCGAGCCGCTGGTGTTGTGCTGGCCGTCGGTGAGCACGACCAGCGCGGTGCCGGTAGTAGCCGGGCCGAGCGCGGCGCGGAGCGTTTGATCGAGGTTCGTGTTCGGTGTGCTGGCGGACAGTTCAAAGGACTGCGGCAGGTCGCCGGAGGTGTCTTTACCGCCCTGCCGATGCCACCACAGCCGCTGCGTGTTCATCCCGCGCAGGGCGACGAGCTCGACATCCTGCATCTCCGCGAGTTTTTTCAGCAACGGCGTGGTGCCTTTGAGCAGGAGATCCTCGGCGCGCTGGAAGCGTGATTTGGCGGATTTTTCCACCGTATCGTCGCTGAGCTGCATGCTGGCGGAGCAGTCCACGGCGATCACGACACGGCCAAGCTGGCGCAAGGTCGTGACATGCCGCAGCACGGGACCGGCGAGGGCGATGACGAGCAAAAATACCGCCAGCGCGCGCAGGATGGCGGGAACCGGTGCGAGGCGGCTGCTGACGAATTTCAACTCACGTCGGTAGAGCCACCACATCAGCGCCGCGAGTCCGAACGCGAGCATGAGCACCGGCAGCGGCGGATAGCCGCCAGTGAAGCGCAGGGTGGTTTCGGTTTGGGGAGACATGTGAAATCAGCAGTAACTCGCTGTTCTAGGGCTGAGGGAAAGGTTTGATCAGCCCACGGTTGGCGAGTCTTCCGAGGGCTTGAAAATAGCCACTCTCGTCGTAGGGCAGGACGGCGGTCATTTTATGGGCTTTGGCGTTGTAAGCCGCAGCGGGGTGCTTGTCATTGTTGAAGCGAACGCCAAACTGGCGCAGAGCCTTGACTACTTCGGCTGAGGGCATGTCTGGCTTCAGTCCCAGCAGTTTGGCTCCGGCCTCGCTCAACTCGGCTGTGGAAACAAAAACCAGCAGTTCCGTGTCATCAATGTAGGTCAGGTGAACCAAGGAAAGGCTTAACCCGACGCCGTCTCTTCCCCTCATCTCCAGCCTGCTTGCGGCGAGTTCGGCAATGTAACGTAGGAGATCCTGCACCGGCACATCCTTGAGATTCAGACTGATCAGAGGTTCCTTGGCGGTTTTATCCTCAGAAGACCACTCCGGCAGGAACATATTAGGTGGTCTGCCGACCGCCTGAATCCAGATTTGTTCCAAGGCTTTCGATGCAGGCATGTCTTTGACCTGATAGGTTTTCAAAATCTGCGAAAGCACCATCAAGTCGTCGTGCTGCAGCTTTTGGATCTCTAATTTGGAAGGCACTTTCTCTTGCTGGCCACAGACAGAAGCAACCCATGAGACCAGTATGAGGATCACCAGAAGCGGCGGATAGCCGCCGGTGAAGCGCAGGGTGGTTTCGGTTTGCGGGGTCATGTGGTCAGTCAGGCGTGTGCGAGTTTAGCGGAAGGATTACGGACGGTCACTCCAGCGTAGTTCTGGCCTGGGTTCATGTCTTCGGAGAGAAGTTCGGTGCTGCTGGTGGCACGAGCAGCGGCAATGATGGCAGAGTCCCAGTAGGAAAGTTGGTAGCGTGATTTGATGTCGAGCGCATCATCAAGCAGGGCCAGCGTCATGTCCTGCACGGGGAAGCGCCGCCAGACGCGGATCAAAGTGACGGCTTCATCATGCGTGAGCGGATCAGGTCGGCTCGGGCGCGTGGCTTGCACATAAAACTCCTGGAGCACTTGCACGGAGAGCACCAGATCGCGGCAGGCGAGGAGTGCTTGTGCCGTGGCAGCCTTACCGCTCTCCGCAGGCTCGGTGCTGACCGAGTAGAGCAGGATGTTCGTGTCAACGAAGCGCATGGCGGGCGTGGAGTTCATCCCGCGTCAACCGGTCGGCGGCGGAGAAACGTGCGCCGCGCTGACGAATCGTTTCGCGCACGGCCAGCTCTTCCTTTGCCAAACGATCGAAGTCAGACTCCGGCTCCGCCGCAAAGCTCCGCAGCCACTCCAGCATGAGCGCTGGCAGCGATTTGCCGCGCCGCTGCGCCTTGTCCTCGGCGGAGTGGAACGTGGCATCGTCCAGATTGAGTGTGACTTGTTTCATGGGGAATGGTTAACGGCAGAAGCAGGTGCTGGCAATCATGTTGGTTCAGCCTTTGGCGATGCGTTGCTGCAGCAGCACCTCGAAGAATAGCAGGCCGAGGAGGGCGATGAGGAGAGGCTGCCAGAGCTCGCTGCCGTGGCGGCGGCTGCGGTCGAGTTTTTGGTAGGATTCCAGGTTGTCGGCGAAAGCGGCGTCGTGGCGGGCGGCGATTTTTTGGATGTCGGCGGCGGGCAGGGCTTTGAGGTCGGACTCGGTGCCGTCCACGTTGAAGGCGTGCAGGGTGGTCTGCGTGCTGCCGGTGCGGGTAAGCTGATAAATGCCGGGCTGGGTGATGGGTGGGCTGTCGAGCAGGATGGTGTCTTTTTCCTGGCGTGGTTTGAGCGTTTGCACCTGGCCGGTGGGATCACGCAGGGTGAATTCGGTATTGAGCTGGTCTTTGGTGAGGCTGAGGCGGATGGGCGTGCCGACGAGCTGCCAGGCGGGGGCGCTGCCCTCGGTGGCGAGATAGGTGGTGAGACGCTGCATGAGCGGCACGAAGAAGGGCTGCAGCGGGAGGTTGCTCCACTGGGCATTGGCAGTGGTGGCGGCGGCGATGACGCGGCCACGGCCGTATTTTTTCTCCACGAGCAGCGGGACGTTGCGGTCGAGGTTGAGGATGCGCTGGGTGGTGGCCTGATCGCCGGGGATGAACTCGAACCAGTGGCGGAATTCGGCGTCCTGTAGGCGGCCACCACGGGCGTCATTGAAATAAAGGACGGATGGATGGGTGTAGCGCTGCTGGAGGATGCGGGCGGGCGCGGCGTTGGATTCGGTGCGGGCGTAGCCTTTGATGGCGGCGGGGTAGATGCCTTCGCCTTTGCGGTAGAACTCGCGGTTGTACCAGTCGAGATCGCATTCAGGACCGGCGAAGATGAGCAGACCGCCGCCGTCTTTGACGAACTTTTCGATGTCGCTCATGGAGCGGCCTTGCAGGCGCTGCACATCGGCCATGACGATGACTTCCTGCTGCCGTAGGTCGTCATCACGCAGCTTGCGTAGATCGACTTTTTTGGTGCGGATGAGGTCTTTGAGGCTCGCGGCGGCGGCGGTGTGCGGGGTGAGGGCGAGTTCGAGGAAGTCAGCGGCACCATCAAGTGGTGATTTGCCCGGACTGCCGTCAATGAGCAGGACGTTGAGCTGATTGCGCACCTGCACGATGGAGTGGAAGGCGTTGTCGTCGGCGAAGCTGTCGCCTTCGAGACGCACGGAGAGGGAGTGATCGCCGACTTTGTCGAACGCATGCGTGAAGGACAAAACGGCCTCGCCTTCCGGGGCGAGTGAGACGCGGGCGGTGCGCAGGCGTGCGCCATCAGCCTCCAGATGCACGGCGACATCCTGCCAGGGGCGTTTGCCGTGGTTTTTGATGCGCACACGCAGCCCGATGGGCTGTGACTCGGCGGCGACGAGCGCGGAGATGTCGGCGCTGGCGATGCTGAGGTTCTCCGCGAGATCGCTGCCGACGCGGTAGAAAGTGATCTGTGGCTTGGGCTCTTGTTTGGAGAGATTGTCGAGTGCCGGAAGCGCAGCACCATCGGCGATGGCTTTCCAGTCGGCTTCCTGGAAATCGGAAACGATGACGACTTCGCGCGTGGCATTGGGCGCGTCCTTCAAGGCGGAAGTCGCGGCCTGAAACGCATCATTGGCCGAAACTGGACCGGACATGGCGGGAACTTCGCTGAGTTGCTTTGGCACGAGATCGAGCGCGGTGGTGGCTTGGTCGAGTAGCTTGCGCGGCGAACCGCCGGAGAGAATGACCTGGGCGCTGGAACCGCTGGGAAGGTCGGTGAGCATGGTCTGCAGGTCTTGCCGTGCTTGTTCCATGACGGTGCCGCCAGGAAGCGTGGTTTGAGCGGCAGGTGCGCGCATCGAAAACGAATCGTCGAGCATGACAACAAGAGAGGAGCTGCCGAGACCGAGCGAAACCAACGCGGTGAGCACCGGACGGGCGAGGCAGAACGCCAGCACGATGGGAATGGCGATGCGGGTGAGCAGCAGCAAGAGCTGCTCGATCTTCATTTTGCGCTTCCGCTGCCGAATGACCTCGTACAGCAGATGCATCGCACCCCAGCGCACGGTGACGACCTTGCGCTTGTTCAGCAAGTGGATGATCAGCGGAATCAAGAATGCCGCTGCGCCTGCGAGGAGAATGGCGTTGAGAAAAGTCATCGCATTCTAAGAGCCAGATAGTTGCGCAAGGCCGCAGAGTGGGATTCGTCGGTCGGGAGGCTCAAGTAATCGACCTGATGTTTGCGGAAGCCGTCTTTGAGTTGGTCGGCGAAAGTTTTTTGCACTTCCATGTAGCGTTGGCGAATCGTGGCGGGATCGAGGAGGAGGAAGTCGTCGTCGTTTTCGAGATTTTCAAAGCGCGCCCAGTTGCCGAAGGAGAAATCGAGCTCGTCGCGGTCCCAGAGCTGGAGGGCGATGACTTCGTGGCCTTTTTTGCGCAGAACGCCGATGGCGCGCAGCAGCGCGGCGGGATCGTCGAAGAAGTCGCTGATGAGGATCACGAGACCGCGGCGTTTGAGGCGCTGGGCGAGCGATTCGATGACCGGAGCGAGGCTGGTGTCCTTACCAGGCACGGTTTTGACCATGGCTTCGAGCAACAGGTGCAAATGGGTGATCTTGGTGCGGCAAGGGATGATGTCGCGTACCTTGGTGTCAAAGGTGACGAGGCCGACGCCATCCTGCTGGCTCATGAGCAGGTAAGCGAGCGAAGCGGCGAGCTTGCGGGCGTAGTCGAACTTGAGGATGCCTTTTTGGCCGCGATACCCCATGCTGCCGCTGGCATCAAGGACGATGGTGGCGCGCAGATTCGTCTCTTCGTCGTATTCGCGGATGTAGAAGCGGTCGCTGCGGGCAAAGACCTTCCAGTCGAGGCGGCGGATCTCATCGCCTTGCACATAAGGGCGATGCTGGCGGAACTCGACGCTGAAACCTTTGTGAGGCGAGGTGTGGTGGCCAGTGGTGAAGCCTTCGACGACGGTACGGGCGAAGAGCTGCAGGTGCTGCAGGCTGGTGATGTCTTCGGCGTGGAGGATGTCGGAGAGGGTGGCCACTTTTGAAGGAAATTAGAAAGCGAGGAGTGTGGCGGGAGTAAATGACGAATGACGAATGCGGAGTGACGAATGAATGACGAGCGCCGAGTGACGAAGATCTAGCATGGGCGCGAAATTCAGGCTTTGGGCTTCGTCATTGGCGCAGCCGCTCACAGCACCCGTGCGTCGCTCTTTTTCGTCCGTTTGATCAACTCGGCGACGATCTGATCCACCGTGATGCCTTCGGCCTCGGCGTGGAAGGTGGGGACGAGACGATGGCGCAGGGCAGGGGGGGCGAGGGCTTCGATGTCATCCGTGGTTACGTGCGTGCGGCCTTGCAGCAGGGCGCGGACTTTGCCGGCGAGGACGAGCATCTGGCTGGCACGCGGCCCAGCGCCCCAACTGAGCATCTCCTTCACATAATTGGAGGCTCCGGGTTCGTTCGGGCGGGTGGAACGGACGAGGTCGAGCACGAAATCGAGCACATGATCGGGCACGGGAACTTTGCGGGCGAGCTGCTGGGCGGCCTGCAACTCTTCGGCGGTGATGACGGCTTCGATTTCCTGTGTTTCACCGCCAGTGGTGCGGTTGATGATCTCGCGTTCGTCATCGCGCGTAGGGTAATCCACTTTGATGAGAAATAGGAAACGGTCTTTTTGTGCCTCGGGCAGCGGATAGGTGCCTTCCTGCTCGATGGGGTTCTGCGTGGCGAGCACGAAGAAGGGCTTTGGCAGTTCAAAGGTTTCCTGGCCGACGGTGACGTGCTTTTCCTGCATTGCCTCCAGCAGCGCGGCCTGCGTTTTTGGCGGCGTGCGGTTGATTTCGTCGGCGAGGATGATTTGCGAGAAAATCGGGCCTGGCTGGAAGGTGAGCTTGCGGCGTCCGGTTTCGGAGTCCTCCTGAATGATCTCCGTGCCGGTGATGTCGGCAGGCATGAGGTCGGGCGTGAACTGGATGCGGCGGAAAGTGAGGTGCATCGCGTCGGCGAACGATTTGACGAGCAAGGTTTTCGCCAGCCCCGGTACGCCTTCGAGCAGGCTATGACCACCGGCTGCGATGGCGATGAAGACCTGCTCAATCACCGCCTCCTGGCCGACGATGCGCCTGCCGAGGGCGGCTTTGAGCTTGTTGTAACCGGAAACGAAGGCAGCGGCGGAGGCAGAATCGGACATGGGGTGGGGAGGAATGATGAAATCAGAATGACGAATGACAAACGGGCGCAGAATGCGTGGTGAACACGGGAACGCAACGACGGTTCTTTCCGTCGAATTATTTCCGGCTCACGCAGGCCACCGCCATCGCGGCGATGCCTTCCTCGCGGCCGACGAAGCCGAGGCGTTCGTTGGTGGTGGCTTTGACGCCGACTTGGTCGGGTTGAATGCCGAGAGCGGTGGCAATATGCTTTTTCATCGCGGCCGCGTGCGGCATGACACGCGGAGCTTCGGCAATGAGCGAGGAATCCACGTTTTCAATACGCATGTCTTTGTCAGCGGCGATTTGGGCGCACCTTTCGAGAATTTTCAGACTGCTGATGCCTTCGATGCTGGGATCGCTGGGCGGGAACCAGTAGCCGATGTCGGGCTCGCCGAGAGCACCGAGAACGGCGTCGGCAATGGCGTGGCAGAGCACATCGGCGTCCGAGTGGCCTTTGAGGCCGCGAGAATGCGGAATGGTGACGCCGCCGAGCACAAGCAGGCGACCATCTGCAAAAGGGTGAACGTCGTAACCGATGCCTGTGCGAACCATGAAATGATCAGGCGTTGTGGTCGGCGGCTTTTTTCAAGCTGGCGAGGACTTCGGAGACTTTGAGGTCGATGCGCTGGCGGTTGAGGAAGTAGCTGACTTTCTCGTAGCCGACCTCGGCCAGGTGGTTGAGCGCGGTGACGAACTGCTCGCCGACACGGACGGAACGATGTGCGTCCGAGCCGATGACGATGGGGATTTTGCGGTCAGCCATCATGCGCAGCATTTCGAGGCCGGGGTTCATCTCGGAGTAGCTCTTATTGAGGCCCGAGGTGTTCAACTCCATGGCGACACCGGTGGCGGCGATGCGGTCCAGCGCGGTGGTGACGGTGTTTTTGACAATGGCGAAGCACCAGGAGTCCGGGTGGTAGTTTTTCACCAGATCGGGGTGCGCGATGCAGTCATAGAGACCGGATTCGGCGGATTTTGCCAGATGATCGAAGTAGGTGCGGCGGAAGTTTTCGATGGTGCCGATCTCGTATTTGTTGAGGTACTCTTTGGCCTGCCAGTGAACGGCACCGAGGACGTAGTGGAAGTCGGCCCGCTGGTGGAGCTGGGTGATCCACTCTTCACAGCCGGGGTAGTATTCACTTTCAATGCCGAGGCGGATGTCGAGCTTGCCCTTGAAGGCGTCGGCGGCGCGCTGAACCAATGCGACGTAGAGGTCAAACTCACTGTTCGACATGCGCACGGTGGGCCAAAAGCCGTCGGGCATGGGGCAGTGGCAGGTGAAGATGATGCCTTTGAGGCCGGCTTTGACAGCTTGCTGCGCATATTCCTCCGGTTCGCCCCAGGCATGCTTGCACAAGGGCGTGTGCATGTGGGAGTCGTAGAAAAGTGCGCCAGACTTCGTGGGGCCGGCGGCGGGCAGGGGCTGCGCCGGAGTCTTTTTTGCAGGTGGAGCCTCGACAGTGACGGGTGCAGGCGCGGCAGTGGTCTTGCTCGCCTTGGTGGCAACAGGTGTAGCCTTGGACGCAGGTGCTTGAGCCTCGGCTTTCGTCTGAACGGGGCTGGACTTGGCGGGCGCTGGTTTGGCTGCGGGCTTCGCCGCCACGGTTTTTTTGGCCGCAGGCTTGGGCGCGCTGACTTTTTTTACCGGCTTTTTAAGGGCAGCCTTTTTGACGGCCAAAGGTTTCTTCTTGGCCGACGGTATTTTCGCCGGAGCCGACGTTAGTTTTTTCTTCGGGACAGGTTTGGCCGCAGCTTTTTTGGGCTTGCTGGGCGCTGCGGACTTGGCCTTTTTTGGGGCCGCCTTTTTTGGGGTGCTGTTGGATTTGCTCACGGTCTAGCTCCTGGTTCCTTGCAAGATCAGCCATCCTTTGCCTTCGACATCAGCGATTTGAGCGCTTTTGCCACTGCCTGCGGGACCCGGATAGCAGAGTCGCAGCGTTAGAGGGACATCTTTCCAGTTGCCGGTTTGGAGTTGCTGGAGAAGGGGCTGAAACTTGGGGTCCGCCCGGTCAAACCAAGCGTAAATCACATCATTTTCACCTGGATGTTTGATTTCAAGCACTTCACTGCCCTGTGGGGTTTCATTGGGCGGTGTGTGCTGGGGTCTGGAGGCAGTCACCCTGAAGAGCTTGGGCGAGGCCGGTTGAGTCTGGATGAATTCAGACCAGTCGAGTTCGCCGTAACGCACGGAACTCTCCCAGTCCACGCGGAAATCCCCGCCTTCTGTTTCCTCAATGATAAGACTGACAGGTTCGGCGTTCGCAAAAATCGCCTGGGCATAGCCGAGCCGAAAACCTGGTTCATTCACCGGGAGCACCCAGCCAAGGGCTTTCCACTCCAGATGATCATGGGGGTGCTGGCTGTAGTACTGAGTCATCAGCGGACGCACACGCTGAGGATCACGCGAGAAGGCGAGCTTGGCGTCCACATCTGCCGCTGCAAAAAAACTACGGAGGGTGGTTTCGATTTTTGGGCGTTTGCTATCTATATCCTGGATGGTGGTAGGCGGTGCCGCGCCAACGGCTGCCTTTTCGCTGGCAGGGGGAGCGCCGAGTGTGAGCAATGATGAGGAGGCGGGTGCCTCGGACGTGAGGTTAGTCGGCGCAGTTTCGTTCTCTTCAGCTAGGAGGGCTGGTTGTTCCTTGATATTGCCCGACCAGTGGCTGCCCGTGTCGCTGGCATAAACCGACTGCACATATTCAGGATTCACACGAGCGGACTCCCATAGTTTCACCATGACAACGCGCACGACTGTGGCGAGCATGACAACCAAGGCCATGCAGCCGAGCACCGTGGCGACGGCGTTGATCATGGCTTCACGGCGCCGGGCGCGGCTGCGGCGTGGCGGATTATTGTCAGCAATGCTCGGGTTGGTCATGGCAAGCACGCGTGGATGGAGCCGAAGGCGGGATTTGAACCCGCGACCCTCGCATTACGAATGCGATGCTCTACCACTGAGCTACTCCGGCTTGGACGTGTGACTGAAAGCGACTATATAAGGGGAGGCATGTGCTTGTCATTTGCTTTCTGCCGCCGACCAGAAAAATCATCTGCTGGCGTTGTCGCGCTCCGGTGGCATATGAGGGTTGATGCCCGACTCCCCAACCCTAGCGCTTCCCGGCACCCCCTATGGTGAATTTTTGGCCGAACAGGAGGAAATTCAGCGTTTAAAATGGCTCGCCAGCGAAAGCGCAGGTCACGACATAGGGTTTGAGTTTGCGCTTAATGAATGGGCGCAGAACCATCGTGCCAAGTGGCGGGTCATGCGGAACCAACTCGCCAAGCGGTTGAAGTGAAGTGGACTTGCTTGCTGGAAGCGGCCATGGAATAGGCGGCTTGTTAAATCCATACAGATTTCAAAAAAGCCTAACTTCGTGGTTGCCAAACAGGTGCATAGTTTGTTAAACATAATTAAAGCAGCATGAAAAACCGCCTCCTACTACTCGCAGTCACCGCCTTGGCACTCTCCAGCACCGCCTTTGGCGATATCCAATCTCCTCCGGGGCATCATTTCACCTGGAGTCGAAAATTGAGCCGCGGCGTAGGCAACTTGATGTTTGGCTGGATGGAGCCTTTCACTGTCTGGTCGAAAACCAATCGTTCAGACGGGGCTGTCGCGGCAGCGTCTGATTTCCTGGTGGAAGGTACCAAGCGCACTCTCGTACGGGCTGTGTACGGCATCTACGAAGTGGCCACCTTCCCGGTGCCGAGCTGGAAGTTTACTTACCGGGAGCCGTATCATCACAAGGAAGTGTTGGATAATTGGTGGGGTTACACTCAATTCGCGCCAGAAATTGGTTTCCGTTCCGAGATGCCCTATTCTCGTTCGCAGCAATGGTAGTCGTCGGTCATAATTTCCTTTGCAAGGGCGCAGGCTGGAAACGGCCTGCGCCTTTTGTTTGCAATTCATGTCGCCCGCTGGCAAGAAAAGCTCCGCATGCCCGAAATTCATCACATCGACATCCATCACGTCGCCAAGCTGGCACGGCTGGCACTCACTGAAGAGGAGGCCGGACTTTATGCCGTTCAACTCGACGGCATTTTGTCCTACATCGACACCCTGACGCGATACGACGTGGAAGGCGTGGAGCCGACAGCGCACGCCATGCCGGTTTATGATGTGCTGCGCACCGATGAACCCCGTGCAGGGTTTGCCCAGGACCAAGCGCTCACCAACGCGCCCAAACGAACTGCGGACCAGTTCCAGATTTCGAAGGTGATCGAGTAGTTCCCATTTTTTGCCGCGTCATGCTTGCCTCAGCCTCCATCGCCTCATTGCGCCAACAAATCACCGCTGGTGACATTACGCCACGCGACATCGTGTTGGATGTCGCCAAGGCCATCGAATCACGCAATGCGGAGATCGGTGCCTATCTCTCGTGGGATGTCGAGGCCGCGCTCGCCGAGGCGGATCGTGCCGACACCGCGCAGCCGCTGGGCGGTATTCCCATCGCGGTGAAGGACAACATGAACGTCACCGGCCAGCCCTGCACCTGCGGCTCGCGCATTCTGGCGGAAAACTACATCGCACCTTATGATGCTGGCGCGATCAAACGCCTACGTGCGGCCGGGGCAGTGCCGTTTGGCCGCTTGAACATGGATGAATTTGCCATGGGTTCGAGCACTGAAAACTCCGCGCTCGGCATCACCCGTAATCCGCGTGACCTGACCCGGGTTCCAGGCGGTTCCAGCGGCGGCAGCGCGGCGGCGGTGGCGGGGGATCTTGCCATTGCGGCCTTGGGTTCGGACACTGGCGGTTCCATCCGCCAGCCAGCGGCCTTGTGCGGGTGCGTGGGACTCAAACCGACCTATGGCCGTGTTTCGCGCTTTGGTCTCGTCGCGTTTGCCTCCTCCCTCGATCAAATCGGCCCGCTGACCAAAACGGTCGAGGATGCCGCCCTGCTGCTGAACCATCTCAGTGGTTACGATCCGCAGGATTCCACCTCCTTGAAGGCGGATGTGCCGGATTTTACTGCGGCTTTGGGCAAAGACATCAAGGGGCTTCGCATCGGCCTGCCCAAGGAGTATTACATCAGCGGTGTCCACGCGGGTGTCTCCGCCAGTGTTCAGCAGGCGATCCGCCAGCTCGAATCCCTCGGTGCCATCATTGAGGAAATCAGCCTGCCGCACACCGAACTCGGTGTGGCGACGTATTATGTGCTCGCCCCGGCAGAGGCATCCGCCAATCTCGCCCGCTTCGATGGGGTGCGTTACGGCCACCGCAGCAGCAGCGCCGGGGACTTGATGGCGCATTACGTCCAGTCACGCGCGGAAGGCTTTGGCCCTGAAGTGAAGCGGCGCATTCTGCTCGGCACCTACATGCTCAGTTCCGGCTACTACGACGCCTATTACATCCGCGCTCAGAAGGCCCGCACCCTCATCCGCAATGATTTCACGGAAGCCTTCAAAAAAGTCGATGTGATCGTCTCGCCCACCAGCCCCATGCCTGCGCATCAGCTTGGCGAATTGAAGGACAACCCGCTCGCTGCCTATCTCGAAGACGTATTCACCATCCCGGTCAACCTCGCTGGCCTGCCCGGCATCAGCGTTCCCTGCGGCACTGTCGAGATAGGAGGCAATGCACTGCCCGTCGGGCTGCAAATCGTCGGCAAGGCGCTTGATGAGGCGACTGTCCTGCGCGTGGCATATGCTTTTGAACAATCACGCTGACCGGCCTCTATTTCTGCTTCTGCGCTGGCTTGCCCTTGCCTTTGACGGGGGCTGGCTGTTTCTGGCCGCAGCGCGGCAGAATGAAGATCGCCAGCATCAGCAAGATCGCGGCAGCGGCGATCAGCATGGGTTTTTTGTTCTGCGCCAGTGCGGTTGGCGGCTTGCGTGGCGGGGTGTAGGCGCGCCGTTGCACCGCCGCCGCGCTTGGCCGTCGTGTCACGCTAGGGGCGACGTGCGGCCCCACCGCGATGGGAATCGTACTGGAAGTCGCATGCAGCAGCGCTGGCTGGACTGTCGGCAGCACGACGGGTGCTGAAACTGGTTGGGCTGCCAGGCTGATCGGTGGCGTGTGCGAAGTGGCCGACGTCTCAGAGATCGGTGGCAGTTCAGGCAGATTGGGGGCTTCACGGCGCTCGAACATCTCGCGCGCCGCCGCTGCCTTGCGGGGGCGTTGTTCAGGATCCACCGCTAGCAGGTGCATGACCCAGGCGCACATCCAGCCGGGTGCATGGGAGGCCAGCCTCTGCAATGGCGGCAGGTCGTGGCCGAGATGTTTCAACCGCAGTTCCTTCAAGGCCCGGCCGTCGAAAGGGGGGCGTGCTGACAGTGCCTCATACAAAACGCAACCCAACGCATACACATCGGTGCGGCGGCGGGTGGTGCCGTCGTGCCACTGCTCCGGCGCGGTGCAGCGGTAGGCGCGGATTTGTTCCTCCTTGCTGTCATCGCGCGCGGCGAAGCCCTCGCCGAAGCCATGCAGCGTCACGCGCCAGTTGGCGGCGGCGGTGCCCGCGATACGCACCACATCTGGGCGCAGGCTGCCATGCACGATGGCCTGCTCATGCAGCACGTCCAATGCCTCCAGCAGTTGCAACGCCACGACTTCAAACTCCGTCATGGTCAGCGGCCCGCGCTCTAGCACGCTGCTCAGTGTCTCACCAGGGGGCGGTTCGGTGTTGACGGTGTAGAAGCCCTCTTTGTCCACGTCGAACTCCGCCGTCGTCTCGAAATGCGGATTGGGCACGGCGGCAAGCTGGGCGAACAGCTCTTTTAAACCCGCGATCTCCTCCGGTTTGGTGGTTTTGAAGCGCCGTAGGCAGACTTCAGCACTGCGCTTGCTGTCGCGGACGAGAAAGAGGGTGCTGGCGGTGTTCTCCTCCAAGGGGCGCAAAATTTCAAAACGGGCTGGCATCGTGGAAAGCTCGCGCTTGTCAGCGAATACCGCAAGCTCCTTGCCACAGCCATTGTTTGCAGGCTACAGTTCCAGCCCAACCTGCATGGACGATTTTCTCGTCATCGACCACGTCTCCAAATCCTTCGGCTCTTTGCGGGCTGTGGCGGACGTGTCGCTATCTGTCGCCCAGGGCGAGGCGTTTTCGTTGCTCGGACCGAGCGGCTGCGGCAAAACAACCCTGCTGCGCATGCTCGCCGGGTTTGAGCGGCCTGACAGCGGGCGGATTCTCGTTGGCGGGCAGGACATCACCGCGCTGCCGCCAGAGCGGCGTCCGGTGAACACCGTGTTTCAGAACTACGCGCTGTTTCCGCACCTCAGTGTGTGGGAAAACATCGCCTTCGGCCTGCGCATGAGCCGTCGGCCGCGCGAGGAGATCCGCAGCGGTGTGGATCGCATACTGGAGCTCGTGCGCCTCCAGGAGCATGCCCGCAAACGGCCCGCCCAGCTCAGCGGCGGCCAGCGGCAGCGTGTCGCCATCGCCCGTGCGCTGGTGAACCGCCCTCAGGTGCTGCTACTCGACGAACCACTGGCCGCGCTCGATTTGAAGCTGCGTCAGCACATGCTCATGGAGCTGAACACCCTCCATGAGCAGGTTGGTACCACCTTCATCTACGTCACCCATGATCAGGGCGAGGCCATGAGTCTCAGCGACCGCATCGCGGTGATGAACGCAGGTAAAGTCGAGCAAGTTGACTCGCCCGAGCAGTTGTACGAATCGCCGAGCAGCAGCTTTGTCGCCACCTTCATTGGCGATGCGAACTTCTTCACCGGCACCGCCGTCGAGTTTCAGCACGAAGGCTTCGTGCGTGTGATGGTCGAGGGGCTGGGCAGTCCGCTCGTGAGCAGCAAGGGCCTGAATTCCTCCCACCGGACGCTGCGCCTCATGGTGCGGCCGGAAAAAATCAGCCTCACGCTCAAACGCCCGACCAGCGGTGATCGGGTGAATGCTTTCCAGGGCACTGTCGAGGACAGCGCGTATTTCGGCTCGCATACGCGTTACCGCATCCGTGCCGGGGAGCATCGCATCATCGCCCAGCTTCAGCGCAGCCGGTTCAGCGGCGGCGACATTGAGCCAAAGCGCGGGCAGCAGGTGTGGATGAGTTTTCATCCCGATGAAGGCCGCGTGGTGATGCTGGAGGCAGGCGCATGAAAGCGGCGCGTATCCACTCGCGGCAATGGCTGCTCACGCTGCCGTCCCTGGCCTGGCTGGGGGTGTTTTTCATCATTCCCGCCATCCTGGTCATCGTCACCGCCTTTCGCCCGGCGGACCTGCATGGCGGCGTCGGGGCCGGCTGGACGCTGGAAACGCTTCATGCCGTGCGTGATCCGGCCTATTTGCCCATCGTTTGGCGCACGCTGTGGCTCAGCGGCGCGACCACCCTAGTTTGCCTCGCGCTGGCCCTGCCCATGACCTTTCACATGGCCCGCGTCGGCCCCCGATTGCGGCAACTGCTACTGCTGCTCGTCGTCATTCCCTTCCTGTCGAATTTCCTTATCCGCATCTTTGCGTGGAAGTCGCTGCTGCATCCCGAAGGGCCGCTCACGCGTCTGCTGGCCTGGCTGCATATCATTCCTGCGGACGCCCTGCTGCTGAACAACGTCGGCACCGTGCTGCTGGTGCTCATCTACACGCAGTTGCCTTTTGCCATCCTGCCGCTCTACGCAGCGGCGGAAAAATTCGATTTTGGCCTGCTCGACGCCGCGCGTGATCTCGGCGCGGGGCCGTGGCGTGCCTTCACTAAAATTTTCGTGCCTGGCGTGCGACGTAGCCTCATCTCCGCCGCGCTCATGGTGTTTGTCTGCTCTCTCGGCCAGTACGTCATCCCGCAGATGGTCGGCGGGGCATCAGATGAGATGCTCGGCAGCAAGATCGCCCAAAGGGTGTTTTCCGACCGCAATCTGCCGCATGCCAGCGCCTTGGCGGCCGGTTTGATGCTCGCCGTGCTGGTACCGATGCTCATGATTGCTGTCTGGCAGCGCTTTGGCCGGAAGGAGACCGCAGCATGAGGCGCTCCTGGCTGCCTGCGCTCATCACTTTTGGGGTGATCGCGTTTTTATTCGCCCCACTGGTCGTGCTGGTCACGAATTCCTTCAACGCCTCGCGTTTCGGCGGCGAGTGGGATGGCTTCACCTGGGGCTGGTATGAAAAACTCTGGGCTGCCGATGAGATCTGGGCCTCGCTCTGGATCACGCTGAAAATCGCCCTCTCAGCCTCGCTCACCGCGATGCTGCTCGGCACACTGGCTGCCTACGCGCTGCACCGTTTCCGCTCTTGGCTGCAAAGCACGCATCAGGTGCTCATCACGCTGCCGCTGGTCATGCCAGACATCCTCATGGGCATGTCACTACTGACTTTGTTCGTCCTTACCGGGGTCGAGACCGGCCTGCTCACCATCTGGATCGCGCATGTGACCTTCTGTGTGAGCTTCGTCACCATGGTCGTGCTCGGGCGGTTGCAGGATTTTGATTTCACCCTGATCGATGCCGCACGCGATCTGGGTGCCACTCCCGTTCAGTCGCTGAAAAAAGTACTGCTGCCGTTACTGCTTCCCGGCGTGTTGGCTGGCGGCTTGCTGGCCTTCACGCTGTCCATTGATGATTACGTTATCACCTTCTTCGTCTCCGGCCCTGGCACCACCACGCTGCCGCTGCGCGTCGCCAGCATGATGAAAACCAGCCGCAGCCTGCCTGTCATCAATGCGCTGAGCACGCTCCTCATCGCTAGCACCTTCCTCCTCGCCGCCCTCAGTTTCCGCCTGCAACGCCGTCCATGACCACCTTCCTCAAATTCTGCGTCGATTTCCTTGAGCCGCCCGGCCTGATCTGGCTGGTGCTTACGATCATGAGCATCGTTCACCTCCGTTGTAAGCGTTGGCGTTCGCTCTGGCTCACCGGCTCCGCGTGGCTGCTGCTTACCGTCACCGCTGCGCTGCCCGTGCCGCATCTGCTGATCGCCTCGCTTGAAAAAGAATGGCCGCCAGTCGATTTGGCCTCCCTACCGGAATGCGATGCCATCATGGTGCTCGGTGGCACCATGGAGCCCAGCAGCAAGGAGCCTGCGGGGATTCACTTCCACGGCGGTGCGGATCGTATTTTCACCGCGCTGACCCTGGCCCGAATGGGGAAGGGGAAAACCCTGATCATCGGCGGCGGTTCATTCCAGTCCACGGACGGCGGTTTTGTCTCTGAGGCGGACAGCGCGAAGGAATGGATCGGAAATTGGGCGCTGACATCGCTGCCGGTGCTCAGCCTAGGCAACTGTGCCGACACCCATGACGAGGCCGTCAAACTGGCAGAAATGGTGCGGTTGAACGACTGGAAGCATGTGGCGCTCGTCACCTCTGCCTGGCACATGCGCCGTACGCAGGCTGTCTTTGCCAAAGCGGGAGTGCCGGTTGTGCCGGTGCCTTGCAATTACGAAAGCACGCCGATGCGCGGTCGCCCGTTGAACTGGATTCAGGCTCCCAACGCCAAGCACCTCGAGCTTTTTGAAGCCTGGATGCACGAGGTCATCGGCTGGTGGGCGTATCGCCTGCGCGGCTGGATCTGAACCGCCGCGTGTCGGCTCTTGAGGGACTCACATCGAAGGAATCAGAGCTTGCGAAAGTGCTCATGCTGGATTGTATAAAAGCCACATGACTAGTGGCCTGGCTTTAGCAGATTCCATCAATCTTGGCGGTAGTGGCAGCAGGACGGGCACCGAGCTTATCCTGGCCACGAAGCCATACACTGCCGACAATACCGCCAAGAGCTGGTGGTGCATCCTTTCCACCGCGACATTGCTGATCGCGGCGGTCACGGGTACGCTTTTTATCCCGCAGCTCGCCTTCAAAATCGCCTGTAGCATCCTCTCCGGCTTGCTCCTACTGCGACTGTTTGTCATCTACCATGACCAGCAGCACCACGCCATCCTGCCGAAATCGAAGCTGGCGGAGTGGCTCATGCGCGGCTTTGGCCTGTTTGCCCTCAGCCCCAGCAGCATCTGGCGTAGCTCGCACAATCATCACCACAATCACAACTCGAAGATCAAAGGCTCGCACATCGGCTCGTTCCCGATCATGACGAAGGAGCACTACCTGAAGGCATCCAAATCCGCCCGCTTGATCTACCTGTTCATGCGCCACCCCTTCACCATCCTGTTTGGCTATCTTTTTGTGTTTCTGCACGGCATGTGCATACGGCCATTATTGATGAAGCCGCGTGAGCATTTCGACTGCTTACTTGCCTTGCTCCTGCACGCGGGCGTCGGCACGCTGCTGATTTATTTCTTTGACTGGCAGATCTGGCTGCTGGCGCAGGTCATCCCGCACTTCATCACCTACGCCATCGGTTCTTACCTCTTCTACGCGCAGCACAACTTCCCAGACGTGTCGTTCTACGACAAGGGTGGCTGGACCTATGAGCGCGCGGCCCTAGACTCCTCCAGCTACATGAAAACCGGCCCCATCATGGCCTGGTTCACCGCCAACATCGGTTACCATCACATCCATCACCTCAACGCGCGCATTCCTTTCTACCGGTTGCCCGAGGTGTTGCGGGAAATCCCCGAGCTGCAGCAGCCCAAAATCACCACGCTGCGCCCTCGCGACATTCTGCACTGTTTGAGTCTGAAAGTCTGGGATGTGGAACTGCAGCGCATGGTACCACTGCCTTCTCGGGCCGCCTGATCCATTCCTGCGCCCGCGCCATTGCATGTTCACTGCATCACATCTCGCAGAACAGGTCGGTGGCGAGGTCATCGGTGACGGCGCGGTCCGCATCCAGGGCATCGCGCCTGCGGACGCCGCGCAAGTCGGCGATCTCACTTTCGCGGAGAAGGAGAGCTATCTCGCCGCCGCCGAAGCCAGCCAAGCCAGCGCGATTCTCGTGCCTGCCGGCTTCGAGTCGGCCACGAAGACGTTGATTCGCGTCAAAAATGCCCGCATTGCCATCGCCAAGGTGCTGCCCTTGTTCTTTCCGCCGGAAGCCCAGGTGGGAGGCATTCATGTCAGCGCGGTGATTGATCCTTCTGCCCAGATTGACCCCACCGCCACCATCGGCCCGCATTGCATCATCAGCGCCGGGGTGCGCATCGGCGCGCGCACGGTTTTGATGGGCGGGAATCACGTCGGCTGCGACAGTCACATCGGCGCGGACGGCTGCCTGCACCCAAACGTCGTCCTCTACGCCAGAACCCAGCTCGGCAACCGCGTCAGTATTCACGCGGGCACCACTATCGGTTCCGACGGTTACGGCTACGTCTTCGACCAGGGCCAGCATCGCAAAATGCTCCACGTCGGCAACGTCGTCATCCATGACGATGTCGAGATCGGCTCCAACACGTCCATTGATCGCGGGGCGCTCGGTTCCACCGTGATCGGGCAGGGGACCAAGATCGACAACCTCGTCCACGTCGCGCACAACGTCGTCATGGGGAAGCACTGCCTCATCATGGGCCAGGTCGGCTTCGCTGGCAGCACCGTGCTCTCCGACTACGTCGTCATCGCCTCGCAGTCCGGCATCGCTGGTCATCTCAAACTGGGCACCCAGGCCACCATCGGTGCCAAGTCCGGCGTCATGCGCGACATCCCCGCCGGTGAAACCGTCCTCGGCTACCCCGCCGCGCCCGACAAACAGGCCAAGCGCCAGTGGATCGCCATGTCACAGCTTCCCGATGCCCTGCGGCGTCTGAAGGCGATGGAGAAGCGGATGAACGGCAGCAACGGGCAGTAGCAGCGCAATTCGCGCTTCACCTGCCGCAATCTCACGCCATCATGCGCGCATGACCCGTGAAGACGCCGCCACCATCTTTGAACGCATCGCCCTGCTGCTCGAATTGAAGGGAGAAAACACCTTCAAGGTACGCGCTTACCGCACGGGGGCGGAGATCGTCGAGAGCTTCAGCGGCGACATCATGAAGCTGGCCGCCGACAACGAACTCACCGGCATCAAGGGCCTCGGCGAGGCGCTGCGTGACAAGCTGCATGAAATGGCCACGACCGGGAAGCTGGAGTTCTACGAGAAGCTCAAAGCCGAGTTCCCCGACACGCTGTTCGAGCTGTTCGATGTCTCAGGCCTCGGCCCGAAAAAAGTGGCCGCGTTGCATACCGAGCTCGGCGTGTCCTCCATCGCCGATCTGAAACGCGCCTGCGAAAGCGGCGAGGCGGCAAAACTCTCCGGCTTCGGTGGCAAGACGGTGGAGAAGCTCCTCGAAAGCATCGCCTTCCGCGAGCAGCATGCCTCCGAGTTCCGCCTAGACCAAGTGCAACCGCTGGTGCAGGAGATTCTGGCGGCGCTGCGGCAGCACCCGCACGTCTCCCATGCCGAGGTCTGCGGCAGCTTCCGCCGTGGCAAGGAGACTGTGCATGATCTCGACTTCCTCGTTTCCACCCGCCAGCCGGAGCAGGTCATCGCCGACTTCGTGCAACTGCCCATCGTCGTCGATGTCATCGCCAAAGGCCCCACCAAGGCCAGCGTGCATGTCAGCCACGGCGTACAGTGCGATCTGCGCGCCGTTTCGAACAAGGAGTTCCCCTTCGCGCTCGCCTACTTCACCGGCAGCAAGGAGCACAACGTCGCCATCCGCCAGCGGGCGCTCGCCCGTGGCTGGTCGCTCAATGAGTATGCCTTCACCCAGGTGCCGGATCATGCCGAGGCACCCGTCATTCCGCCGATCCATGACGAAGCCGAATTATACCGCGCCCTTGATCTCGACTTCATCGATCCCGAACTCCGCGAAAACACCGGCGAGATCGACGCCGCCGAGCACGGCGGTCTGCCGCGTCTCATTCAGCTCGAAAACCTCCGTGGCGTCTTCCACAATCACACCACCGCCAGCGATGGCGGCGCGACCTTGCGCGAAATGGCCGACGCCGCGCACGATCTCGGCCTGCAATACCTCGGCATCGCCGATCACAGCAAATCCTCCTTCCAGGCCAACGGCATTGATGAAAAACGCCTGCTCGCGCAGATCGCGGAGATCAAGGCGCTGAACGAGGAGCTGGTTGAAGAAGGCTTCCGCCTCTTCGCCGGTAACGAGGTGGACATCCTCAAAGACGGCAGCCTCGACTTCAGCGACGAAATCATGGGCCAGCTCGACTACGTCGTCGCCTCCGTTCACAACGTCTTCAATTTGCCCGAGGCCGAGATGACGCGGCGCATCATCCGCGCCATCGAAAACCCGCACGTCACCATGCTCGGCCACCTCACTGGCCGCCTGCTGCTGCAACGCCCAGCTTATCAGGTTAACGTCGCCGCCGTCATCGATGCCGCCGCCGAAACCGGCACCATCATCGAACTCAACGCCAGCGCCTGGCGGCTCGACATGGACTGGCGCTGGTGGAAGCTCGCCAAGGAGAAAGGCGTGAAATGCAGCATCAATCCCGACGCCCACAGCACCCACGGCCTCCAGTCCGTCATCTACGGCATCAAAGCCGCCCGCAAAGGCTGGCTCACTAGGAAGGACGTCATCAATTGCCTTTCAGTGGAGGAGGTGGCGGAAGTGCTGCGGACGAAACGCGAGCGCTGAGCGTCCTTCACACCTTGTTCACCGCCGCCGCGCGAGCAGTCACCACTACCAGCCAACGACCGCGCTCTGCCAACTGACCTTTCGTATGTTCTACCCGTGGTTTGTTAGTCGGTTGCACTGACCCTTTCCTGTGGCAGGAGAGGAAGTCAGGCAGTCAGCCGAATGATGCCTTCGAGAAACACTTGAAAGCTACGGGAGAGATTGGTTTTAAGATTCAGCAGCGGCCCCAGCTTCCGGGAACCGTCCACCTTTTGGTACTGTCCGCGAGTCAGTTTCTCTAACTCTGTTGAGGGGCTGCCCAGCACGTCCGGCTTTCTAAACTTGGCCTTGAGTGCCAGTCGGGCCAGACCACGCTGGCCGAAGGCAGACTCCACGGCGGCCAAGTCTCCGAGATACCAGCTTTCGAGCTCGTGGCAGGCAATGCGCACCAGCGCACCATCCCGGCCTGCGGACACACATTTGGCGGTCAGACGGCGTTTTGTCTCCCGGCAATCTCCCGAGTCCTGGTCCCGCAGTACGACAAAGAGTGAATTCGGTGCCAGCCAGAGGGAGAGTCGGCGCACAAGCTGCTTCTCCAAGTCCTGCTTGCCTTCAAAAACAATGAAGCGCAGTTCCACGCCGGGAGGCAGGACACGGGGAAGCAGCCCCTCTAGCATGGCCTGGGCAGAGGGTTCTTCCAGAAAGAGCACCAGAGTTCGCATCATGGATTCGCGCCTTTGAAGAAACCCTGCTTCCACAGGTAGCCCATCTGGTCCCCATCCTGCATGAAAGCGGCGATCTGAGGATCGTCCTGGGCGCGTAGCACGCGGGTGTAGCCGCCATCCTTCTGAAGCCAGAACACTTCCTCAAGACGAACCGCGTTCAGGAGGTCTGGAGAGTGGGTGGAGACAAAGACCTGCCCGCCGCGCAACGAGTAGGCGCGGAACTCCTCCGCCAGCTCCCACAGCAGGGTATGATAAAGCTGATTTTCCGGCTCCTCCACGCAGAGCAGCGGATGCGGAGCCGGGTCATACAGTAGCACCAGATAGGCTAGCATCTTGATGGTGCCGTCTGAGGCATAACGGGCCAGAAAGGGATCCTCAAACGCCCCATCCTGGAACTTCAGCAGGATGCGTCCCTCCTCGGTGGACTTGGACTCCACTTTGGTGATGCCCGGCACCCGTTGCCTGAGCTTTTCCAGGATAGTGAGAAACACGTCCGGGTGGCGTTTGCTGAGGAATTCAATGACCTGGGAGAGGTTTTCACCCTCTCTGGAGAGCTGCTCGGCGTAACCCGCCTCCTGCTCAGGACGCGCCCGGCTGATGTGGAAGTCTGAGACGTGCCAGCGCTCGATCAGATTTCCCAGCGCCACGACAGCGGGGAATTTTTCGAACTGCGCCAGACCTTTGATCGCGAGGATGTCAGCAGATTTCAGCGTCTGCTGTTCACGCTGGAGTTGATGCTCATCCTCCACGTCGGCCAGCTCGTTCGTCACGGCCTGCCCCGACCCACGGGAGAAGTCCAGGAAACGCCACGGCTGACCATGCTGACCACGACGATACTGGAGCACTTCATGCTCCACAAAAGGCCTACCGTTTTCTTCATCAATGACGAGGCGGTAGGTCACCAGCCGCTTCTTCCGTCCCTCCTCCCGGAATTTCAGCTCAATCTCGATGGGGCCGCTACTGTTTCGGCTGCGCACTTCCTGAAACCCACGGCTCCCGCCCAGCTTTGACAGCGCTGTCGTGACGTTCGCGGTCATGGCATCCCGCAAAAAGCCAAAGACGGAGAATAAGGTGCTTTTCCCGGAGCCGTTCGCCCCCACCAGCACGCAGAAGCGGGGAATATCCCGCATCTCAACGTCCTGGAAGGCGCGGAAGTTTTTAAGTTTCAGATACTCGATGTGCATGTTCTTGGCACGATGATGAAGCAAGAATCACGTTTCACAAACTGGCAATCACTCTGCGCTTTTGTAACCACGACGAGTTCACACGCGCTCCGAATTACTTTCCCTCCGGGATGATGCGCAGGGCCTTGCTGGCGTACCAGAAACCGCGTTTGAAGGGGCGGAGGTGGATGCCGTCGGGGATTTCGTTGCCGGTGCTGTCGAGGATGAGCGGTAGGCCGTCGGGGCTGTGGCCGATCTTGCCGACCCAGAGGACGACGTGGGAGACCTCGCCCTTGTTGCTCTTCACGAACAGCAGGTCGCCGGTGAGCAGGGTCTTTTCAAAGTCCTCGTAGCGGGCGGGAATCTCGATGCGCTGCACTGGGATGGTGCGGCCTGCGCCGGGTCCGGGGGCTGCGGTGAGCAGGGATTGATCCTGCACGTCGCCGGTGGGCTTGATGCCGAGCGCGAGATTGTACACGAGGGCGGTGAAGTTGCTGCAATCGAGGCATTTGACCACGGGCGTCGTCTGCTTCTCATCCTTCGGCCAGTCGGCTGGTGGTGCCCAATTCGGGACGTGATGATGCTGGTAGCTGTAGCCGACGAAGCGCAGGCCGGTGGCGATGATGCGCTGACGCGACCACTCCGGGCTTTTCGTCGCCAGTCCGGCGGGCGCGTTGAAATGCTTCGCCGCCGGACCCCATTTACCCCAGCGTTGCTGGTTCGCCGCGTCATACCAGTCGCGATACGGCACGCTGGCCTCGTCCTTCCAATCGCCACGCGGCCCCTTCAGTAGATCGCCGATGAGTTCTTCCACAGGGTAGGTGAACTCGAGCTTGTAGGGCGATTGGTAGTCAGCGGCGGTGAGGACGCTGCTGAGCAAAGCAACGATAGCGAGCGGGAGGACGAGCTTCATGGTTGGGAGAGAACGCGTCCGCGATCACTTGTTTGCATCGAGAAAATCACACACCGCTGCCGCCATCACGGCGACGCCGGTTTTGATGCTGTCCTCGTCGCAGTCATACATCGGCGTGTGGCCGCCGTAGGTCATGCCTTTGGCCTCATTCGCTACGCCGAGGCGGAAGAAGAAACCAGGAGAGACTTCCGCGAAGAAGCTGAAATCCTCGCCGCCCATGCCGGGAATGAGTTCGATCACGTTCTTGTCGCCCAGGATGCGTTTGAAGGCGGGTAGCGTGGCTTCGAGGAGCTGCTGGTTGTTACGAATGCTGGGATACGTTTTGCGGTATGCCATCTCGTAGGTCGCGCCGTGGGCCTCGGTGATTCCTTTGAGGATGCGGTGCATCTGCTCGATGACGCCGTCGCGGAATTTGCCATCATAGGTGCGCACGGTGCCGCCCATCTCGACCTTCTCCGCGATGATGTTTTCGCGATCGCCGCCGCTGAGCGTGCCAATGCTGATGACGAGCGGCTGGCGTGTGTTCGTCTGGCGGCTTTTGATCATTTGCAGCGCCATGATCGCCTCTGCCGCCACGGCGATGGCATCCACGCCTTTATGCGGCGCGGAACCGTGCGCCATCTTGCCGTGGATGATGATGTGGAAGCGGTCACTGTTCGCATTGTCGTAGCCTGGCGTGTAACCGACCTGCCCCGCCTTCAAATAATGCACGCCATCATCCGTGGTGCCCACCGGTTGCACCGATGCCGTCGTGTGCAGGCCGAACACCGCCGCAGGCTTTGGATTCTCCATCACGCCCTCGGCCACCATCAGCTTCGCGCCCCAATCGCCCGTGAAGGTAGCGGGCATCGCTTCCTCGGCGGGTTGAAACAGGAACTTCACGCTGCCTTTGACGAGATCACGATGCTTCGACAGCAATTCCGCCACGCCCAGCGCGCAGGTCACATGCACATCATGCCCGCAGGCATGCATCACGCCCGGATTCTGCGAGCGATACGGCACGCTGCGCAGCTCCTTGATCGGCAGCGCGTCCATGTCCGCGCGCACGGCGACGCAGGGGCCGTCCTGCGTGCCTTTGAGCATCGCCACCACCCCATGCTTCGCCACGCCGGTCTGGATGTCGGTGAAGCCGAGTTCCTTCAAACGATCCACCACCAGCTTCGCCGTGCGCACTTCCTCGTTCGACAATTCTGGGTGCATGTGAATGTCCCGCCGGATCTCGACAAGTTTCGGAAACATCTCCTCAATGCTCTTTTGGAAGACGGCGTCGCGGGTGTCGGCGGCGAAGGCCGATGCGGAGAGGAGAAGGAGGGCGAGGTGTTTCATAAAGCGCGAATGTTGCGGCACAGCAGCAACGTCAGCAAGACCTGCGCCCTTGCCGGAGGATCGCAAGTGCTGCATAATCGCTCCATGCCCGATCTCTCCCACCTCCGCACGCTGCTACAACGCCGTCTCGATCTCATCGCCGATCACTCGTTCCGGGATCGCGATGCGGCGGCGCATCTGCTGGCGCTGCAGCAGGTCTCGGAGCAACTCGGTGCGGAACATCTGCACCACCGCGCTGAACTGCCGCCACGCCTGAATCATTTCCTCACACAGGCCAGTTTCTCGAAGGCACTGGAATATCTCGATAGCTCGGAAGGCTGAGCGCGTTGTCATCGGACTATGCACCGACTCCTGGCCCTTACCGCGCTCCTCTGTCTCTCGTTCACCGCCCACGCCGCCGACCAGCCGAACATCATCTTCATCCTCTGCGATGACCTCGGTTACGGCGATGTGAAATGCCTCAATCCTGAAGGCAAGATCGCCACACCGCACATGGACCGGCTCGCCGCTGAGGGGATGACCTTCACCGACGCGCATTCCGGCTCCAGCGTCTGCACACCGACCCGTTACGGTGTGCTGACCGGCCGCTACGCCTGGCGCTCGAAGCTGCAAAGCAGCGTGCTCGGTGGCCTCAGCCCACGTTTGATCGAGCAAGGCCGCCTGACCGTGGCCGACATGCTCAAACAGCAGGGTTACTCGACGCATTGCGTGGGGAAATGGCACCTCGGCATGGACTGGGTGCGCAAGGGCGAGGTCACGGAACTCGGCATCGAATCCGCCGCGCAGGTGAATAACGTCGATTTCACGAAACCCATCGCGAACGCCCCGACCAGCGTCGGCTTTGACAGCTACTTCGGCATCAGCGCCTCGCTGGACATGGTGCCGTATTGCTTCATCGAAAACGACCGCGTGGCGGCGAATCCGACGGAGATGATGAAGCTCGTCATGAACGGCTCGGGCGGCAAGATGAGCTTCACCCGCGAGGGCCCTGGCTCGCCCGGTTTCCGTGGCGAGGACGTGCTGCCAGCATTCACACTGCGCGCATTGAGGATTATCAATGAGAAAGCGGCGAGTGCGAAAAAAGGCGAGCCGTTCTTCATCTACATGCCGCTGAACTCGCCGCACACACCCATTCTACCGAGCGAGAAGTGGCTGGGCAAAAGCGGTATCAGCCTCTACGCCGATTTCGTCATGGAAACCGACGACGCCATCGGCCAGGTCATGCGTGCCACGGAGGCGGCGGGCATCGCCAAGGACACGCTCATCATCGTGACGAGCGACAACGGCTGCTCCCCACAGGCGAACTTCCCCGAGCTCATTGCCAAGGGCCACAACCCGAGCTACAACATGCGCGGCCACAAGGCGGACATCTATGACGGCGGTCATCGCGTGCCTTTCATCGTGCGCTGGCCTGCGAAGGTGAAAGGCGGTCAGACGACCAGCCAGCTCGCCTGCCTCACCGATTTCATGGCCACCACCGCCGCCATCCTTGGCGTGCAACTGCAGGAAAACGCGGCGGAAGACAGCTTCAGCTTCCTGCCCGTGCTGCTCGGTGAGACGAGCAAGTCCACGCGTCAAAGCGTGATCCATCATTCCATCAACGGCAGCTTCGCCATCCGCGAGGCGGACTGGAAGCTCGAACTCTGCGCCGGTTCCGGTGGCTGGAGCGATCCCCGTCCTGGCAGCCCCAGCGTACAGAGCCTGCCCGACACCCAACTCTACAATTTGAAAGCGGACATCGCGGAAAAGAACAATCTTCAAAGCAAGCAGCCCGAGATCGTAGCCAAAATGACCGCCCAGCTCGAAAAAATTGTCACCGATGGCCGCAGCACCGTCGGCGCGTCACAGCAGAACGCCGTCCCTGTCGTGCTGCGCAAGCCGACGCCTGCTGCGAAGCCGAAGAAGGCGAAATGAGCAATTTTTTTCGTGCGCATCCAAACGCACCGGCTAACCTCGAAATTCCGTTTCTCCCAACCTAGCACCCATCATGAGCTACACCTCACCCAAACTTCACAATGCAATGTGGCCCGGACTCGTCGGCAAAGGCGATGGCGAAGGCCAGGAACCACCGATCAGCCTCGAAAAGATGCTCGATCTCTCCGCTGCCGCGAACGTGAACGGCCAGAAGTTCGAAGGCATCGACTACTTCCTATTCAAGCCTCACACCGATCCTGACGCTAGCGATGACGAGCTCAAAAAGATCGCTGATTTGATCGCCTCCAAGGGGTTCAGCGTCGGCTCTCTCGTGGCTCCTGTGTGGCCCGGCACTGTGGGTGATTCCGCGATGGGTGATGACGCGCAGCAGGAGAAATTCCTCAGCGCTGTGAAGATGGCCTGCCGCATCGCCAAGGTGTTCAATGCGCACGGTGTCCGTCAATACGGCTGCATCCGCATCGATTCCGCTGAGTTCGGCGTCGCCAAATGGCGTGAGAGTCCGACGGCCAGCACGGCCCGCATCGTGGACACCTTCAAGAAGGCCGCCCGCATCGCTGCTGACCATGGCGAGCGCCTTGCCGCCGAAGGCGAAATCTGCTGGGCTGGCATGCATTCGTGGAAAGACATGCTCGACGTCCTCGAAGGCGTCGGCATGCCTGAAGCGCTCGGCTTCCAGGCCGACCTCGCGCACACTTACCTCTACACGCTCGGCTACAACGCCCCTGAGCATGCCCTGCTCAAGGAAGGCTACAGTGACGCCGAATTCTGGGCCGCTTACGAAGCCATGACCGACAAACTGCGCCCCTGGACCATCGACTTCCACGTCGCGCAGAACGACGGCACGGTGCATGGCGCTGGGGCGCACGACAAAACCGGCAAGCACTGCCAGGCTGACGATCCAAACGGCAAGCTCGACATCACCAAGGCTGCCGGTTATTGGCTCAAAGACGCCGCTGCGCGTGGCATCAAGCACATCTGCTGGGACGGCTGCATGTTCCCGAATGCGGTGCTCGAAACGCCGGACACCTGGAACAAGATCCTCGGCGCGATGATCAAAGTCCGCGACGCCCACGGCTGGTAAGACAAAGTGGTCCGCACACTCCGTGTGCGGTTCCCATGACTCCCACAACGCCGCAGAGCTTCAAACCTCTGCGGCGTTTTCATTTTCACCCGGCTCTGCATGCATCGTCTCCTTGTCCTGCTCCTCATGCTCGCGTCCTGTGCGCGCATGCCAGATCCCGTAGCGCTGCCGTTAAACATCCCCGCTGTGCTGCCGCAGAGTTGCCAGCAGCTGCTCTACGTCACTGCGGCAGACGATCGGGCGACCGCAGCGGAACTTCGCATGCTCACGCGGACTGCCGCGAATGGGTGGCAGACTGCCAGCGCGGTCATCCCGGTCCAAATCGGTCGCCATGGCATGGCGTGGGGGCATGGCGACATTGCTCTGCCTGGGCCCACCGGTTTTAGAATCAAACGGGAAGGGGATGGCTGTGCTCCGGCTGGCATTTTTCGCATCACTCAGGCATTCGGCGCTGAATCAAAGCCAGATGGGATCAAGTTGCCTTACACGTATTGTACCTCGCATCATTGGGGCGTCGATGACGTGCGATCACGACACTACAACCAGATCGTTGATGATCGTGAGGTGACCCGCGACTGGAGTGGTCCTGAAACGATGATTCCCAGCAGCGGCTGCTATCAACTGGGTGCTGTCATCGCGCACAATCCGCAGAATTTATCGGGGGTCGGTTCCTGCATCTTCCTGCACATCTGGCAGGGTGCGAGCATTCCAACCTCGGGCTGCACCGCAATGAGTGAGGCTGATCTGCGTTCGGTTCTCGCGTGGCTTGATCCGAGCGCGAATCCGCATCTTGTCCAATTCGTTGCTAAGCACTGAGGGCTGTTCTTGATGGCTGTCTCAGCGGTGCTCAATCACATCGCTGTTCTGGAAGCGCACCTTGGGCAGCCCGGCGTAACGATCATCAGGGTGACGATAGCCAACGGGGCAGAGGACAGCGGTGGTGAGTCCCTGGGCATCAAGACCGAGAATCTCGTCGTATTGGTCCACGACGAAGCCTTCCATGGGGCAGGCGTCGATGCCTAGCAAGGCACAGGCGGCCATGAACTGGCCGAGCGCTAGATAGGCCTGCATCTTGGCCCAGTCCTTGGTCATGTAGCCGCTCTGATGGGTGCCAGCGATCATCTCGCGGAAGCCGACGAGCGCGTCTGCGCTGCCGCCACGCACTTCGACCATGCGGGCAATGAAGGCATCCGCATCCTCCAGCGCGTAGGCTTTTTTCACGGTCATGACGAGTAGGTGGGAGCAGTCCACGACCTGCCGCTGCCGCCAGGTGTGGGGCAGGAGTTGCTGACGCAGCTCCTGGCTCTGAATGACGAGAAACTTCCACGGCTGCAGGCCATAACTGGAGGGCGTGAGCACCAGTGACTCCTCCAGCGCGGCCCAAGTGTCGGCGGGGATCTTCTTTGTGGCATCGAAGAGCTTCGTGGCGTAGCGCCAGTTCAGGGCGGCGAGGAGTTCTGCGGGTGTCATGGCGTGTAGTGTTCTGACACGTGGAGGACTGGACTGCAAACAGAGAACCGCTGCCGTTCACTCTGGTGGGGGCACCGGAATGAGACCGAGCCCAAATGTAGGACGGGTATGGCGACAGCCCGCCCGTCGGTTTGGGTGCTCGTTGTGTCAACACGCCGCCAAGCGTCGGGCGATGCGGCGGCGTGAATCAGACAGTTTCGCGGATACCCACAACGCCGCACACGCCCAACCTACATCATCCTGACGCCGCAAACAGCTCACTCCAGCTCCGGCGGCACGTTGCCGTAAGTCCAGGGCGCGCTGAAGAGCGGAGCTTTCGGCGGCGTGGGCTTCGGCTCGGGCTGCATCTGGTTGGCGAGTTCGATGCCTTTGTTTGCCATCTGGGTGCCAGCGGTGATTTCGAGGTTGGAGTAGGACGTGAGGCGGGTCTCATAGCCGCCACCATGCGGGCCAAAGGCTTCCTCGGTGGGCACATAGCCGACGATGCCGTTGGAAAGCTCGCAGGGGAAGGTGAAGGCGTGTTTGCTGCCTTGTTTGATGTCGAGGCCGTATTGCACGAAGTACTCGGCAGGATTCGAAACGAAGCACGCAGGGCCGATTTTGACGCACTGCACCTCACAATCGACGAGCGGCGTGGTCTGGTTGAGGAAGTCGAGCATCACAATTTCCTTGGCAAACAACCAGTCGGTGGTGTCGCCGCTGGGTTTTGGCTGCGAGACGATGGCGAGACTATCGGCAACACGTTTTGGGGAAGGCGCACGGCGTTTGATCTGCAAAACTTCCTGCCGCGTCTCGACGGGAGCCGCCGTGATCTTGGGCATGGAGAGCAGCACGCGTATCGCCTCGGCACCGACACGGCCGCCAACGAACTGGCTCCATTCCTCGCCTTTGGGAGCCTGATAGGGCGCGAGGTTGTCCACCTGCGTGATGTCGCCGCAAGCACCCTGCATGAAAACAATCGGGGCATGCGTGCCCAGACCTCCCTGGATGGTTTTTTCGAGATACTGAATCCAGTTCGCCGAGATGCCGCCGGGATTGGTCGTCGCATGGCAGGCGTAATTGACTACCACGCCGACAAGCTGCCCTTGCATGTCCCAGGCACCGATGACACCGACCTGCGGGTCAATCGGCCCGGCGTATTCGAGGATGTCCGGGTTGCCTGGACGCGGGTGGCTCCAGCTCTGGCCGTTTTTCATGCGCAGGCGGCGGTTGAAGGCCACCTTGTCCTCATGGCCGAAGCCCACGCCGATCTGCACCGGCACTTTGCCACGATCTGCGGCGATGACACCGGCCACAATCTCGTGGGTGACTCGCAGCAGGTAGCCCGCATCCGCGCAGGAGGATTCTTCATACGCCAGCTTCTTCACGCGGTCGGACGCGGCATCGAACTCGCCCGGCATGACCATTCCCACCGGCCCGGAACTGTGGGAATGCGAGGCGCAGACGAGCACCGCATCGCCCGTGATGCCAGTGGCCTTCTCGATCTGCGCACGGGCATCCAGCACGACCTGACGCGGCACCACCAGCGAATCGAGGCCGATCACGACTGCGCGTTTTTTGCCGTCATCGAAGAGCGCCACACGCACCTTGCACGAATCATGGAAGGTGCGGTGGTAGCTCTTGCCGTAGCCTCCGGGCTGCTCCATGCCGATGCCGGGCGTGATGTCGCGTTCAGCGAAGCCGGCCTTGATACTGGAGGTGGGAACGGGCGTCTGGGCCTGTAGTGACGCGGTGACAAGATATGCGAGAAGAATGGTTGGACGCATGGGTTTGTGTACGCGCCAATGGTGGCTGTTTGATCCCGATGTTTGTTCGCCGTGGTCATTACTGAGAAAATTATTACAAAACTTCTCATCGCGGAGATTGCATCCAGGGCCGAGCTAGGAGTATCGTACAGCCGGATGATTCCCTCCCGCTCCGTGCACGCCCAGTATTACATCGCCAAAGGCCAGAAGACGCTTGGACCCTGCTCCAAGGATGATCTGCGCAATTTCCTGGCGTATGGCTCGATCCGCGACAGCGATCTGGTGAAACGGGTGGATGAGGAGCAATGGCGGCCGGTGTCCACGCTGCTGGAATTGCACGCCGAAGGCCAGGTGGCCGCCGATGGCCTCACGGTCAAACCAGTGCGGCGACGGGTGGCGCGCTATCGTGACTACAACCGTGTGCCGTACAATCAACGCGGTGGGGCGGTGCTGCGGCGCATGATCTTGGGGGTGCTCTTTCTGCCACCGTTTTTGTGGTGGGCGGCGGTGTCGCTTTATTCCGACCACATTTTTCGCCGCAAGAAGGACGAGAACGGCTACCTCCTGGTCTGGGGCCGCTGGGTCGAGGCGCTGGTGACGATCTTGATCATCGTCAATGCCGTGCTGTGGTGGGTGGCGATCACTTACGCCTCATGGATTCTCGGCCCCGGCTTGCACGAGCTGATGAAGGGCATGGGCGAGGTGGTGGATGTGGTCAAAGGTCTGTTCAATGACATTTCCATGAAATAAAAACGTCCGACAGGAGACCTGCCGGACGTTGTGAATGTGAAGGCAAGGAGGGCTGCCAGCCTGCTTCACATTTTAGATGTTCGCGGCGCTATAGTCCCAGCCTTCGCGCACGGCGGCACGTTTGATGAGCTTGTTGGCGTCGGCGTTGTCGGATTCCTGTTTGGCGCTGTCCCAGTTGATGACTTTGCCGGGAGTGGCGATGGCGAGGTTGCCGAGGAGACAGAACTTGGTCAGCGGCACGGAGTAGTCGAAGTTGCTGCCGCAGATCTTGTCCTGCTCGATGGCACGGATGAGTTCGAGCTGTGGTTCGCCTTCGGCGAGTGCGGGCTCGAGCTTGAGTTCGGGGGACTTGCCGCCGAGGAAGTCGGCCATCTTGGTGTTCGGGATCAGACGCGGGCTGCCGCAGTAGTCGTCGGTGTTGAGGATGACGCCTTCGTCGCCACGGAGAAGGAAGCCGCCTTTGATCTTGTTCCAGTCGCGATCGGCTTCGAGTTCGGCCGGACGCTCAGGTTTGCGGCTGCCTTCATACCAGTGGAGTTTGATCTCGCCGTATTTCTCCGTCTTGAAGTAACAGACGACGTGGGAGGACTTCGGCCAGCTTACGTCGGTTAGTTCGTCGCACTCGGCTTCCATTTTGTAGGGTTCGCCGAGGCCGCAGGCCCAGAAGGGACCGTCGAGCAAATGACAGCCCATGTCGCCCATGGCACCTGCGCCGTATTCGCGATGACCACGCCAGGCGAAGGGATGCAGACCATTGAGATAGGGTACCTGCGGGCAAGCGGCCAGCCAGGACTCCCAGTTGAGGTTCGGTGGCACATCGCCGCCGATGTATTTGGACACGGCCTCGTTGCCCTGCGGCCAGATGGGGCGGTTGGTCCAGACGTGAATTTCAGTGACGTTGCCGACGATGCCTTCGCTGACCCACTGCTTGAGGAAGCGGATGCCTTTGCCAGTGTGACCTTGGTTGCCCATGTTGGTCTTCACGCCCATTTTGGCAGCGGCCTGATGCAGCTCGTTGGCCTCCCAGATGCGGTTCACCAGCGGCTTCTGCACGCAGACGTGCTTGCCGCGCTTGATGGCCTCCATCGCGGCCGGATAATGCGCGTGGTCGGGCGTGGAGACGGTACACATGTCAATCTTGTCGCCCATGGTGTCGAACATCTCGCGGAAGCTCTCAAACATCTTCGCGTCAGGATATTTTTGCTGCGCCTGCTTGAGGCGGTCGCGGTCCACATCGCAGATGGCGACGATGTTCGCGCCTTTGGCGGAGATGCCCACGTCGGCCCCCCCCTTGCCGCCCGCACCGCCGATGCCGGCGACATTGAGTTTCTTCACGCCGCCCTCCTGACCGATCAGCAGGTTCGGGAAAAAGATGCCGCCGGTGGTGACGGCAGTGTTGCGGAGGAATGCACGACGGTTGGAGAAGAGCGATGGCTTCATGATGTTTAGATTGGGCCGCGAGGATAGCGGCGAGGCGGTGAAATACGCAATGGGAAATATAGATCATTCCACTGGGTGATTTTGTGCTTGGCGAATGACCGTCTCTTCCGCTAGAAGGGTGCATGGACTTCGACTTCGCCAAATTCGCCGCCGCCTTCTCCGGTTATGTCTGGGGAGTACCTCTCATCGTGCTGCTGTTCGGCACGCACTTGTTTTTGACCATTCGCACCGGTTTCATCCAGCGGTTTTTACCCCAGGCGATCAAGCTGTCGTTCTCGCGTGAAAAGGAAGGTGATGGCGACGTGTCGCAGTTCGGGTCGCTGATGACCGCGCTTGCCGCGACCATCGGCGCGGGTAATATCATCGGCGTGGCCGGGGCGGTGTCGGTAGGCGGCCCTGGCGCGGTGTTCTGGATGTGGCTGACGGGGGTGTTTGGCATCGCCACGAAATACTCCGAGGCCGTGCTGGCGGTGAAATACCGCGTGCAGATGCCGGACGGCAGTTTTGCCGGCGGACCGATGTATGCGCTGGAACGCGGACTCGGGCAAAAATGGCTAGGCGTGGTGTTTGCCATCTTCACCTGCATCGCCGCCTTTGGCATCGGCAACATGTTCCAGGCGAACGCGGTGGTGGAGGTGCTGCGGGAAAACTTCAAACCCGCGGACGACACGCTCCTTCGCTGGGTGACTGGCGGCGTGATGGCGACCATCACCGCAGCGGTGATTCTCGGCGGCGTGAAGAGCATCGCCAAAGTGTGCGGCTTTCTCGTTCCGATCATGGCGGTGGGCTACTTGATCGGCTGTGTGCTGATCTTGATCAAAAATGCCGCCGTGCTGCCCCAAGCATTCAGTGACATTTGGAATGGCGCGTTCGCCGGTCAGGCGGCGGTGGGCGGTTTCCTGGGTGCCACGATCAGGCAGGCGGTGCAGACCGGCATCGCCCGTGGTTTGTTTTCCAATGAGTCCGGCCTGGGCAGCGCCCCCATCGTGGCCGCGGCGGCGCAGACGCGCAATCCGGTGCGGCAGGCGATGGTGTCCTCCACCGCCACGTTTTGGGACACCGTGGTAGTTTGCGCCATCACCGGACTGGTCATCGTGAGCAGCGGCCATTGGCAGGAAGGCATGGCCAAAGGGGCGCTGACCAATGCTGCGTTCGCCGACCTGCACACCTTCGGGCCTTACTTCCTGCTTTTTGGCCTGACCACCTTTGTGTTTTCCTCCATCCTCGGTTGGAGTTACTACGGCGAAAAAGCCGCTGAATATCTCGTGGGACCACGCGCGGTGAAGCCCTATCGCATCCTGTGGGTGATCATGGTTCTCGTCGGCGCGGTGCAGCCTGCTGCCGCCGTGATGGACTTCTCCGACGCCGCCAACGGTCTCATGGCCGTGCCGAATCTCATCGCGCTGATTTGCCTGAGCGGTGTCATTGCCGCAGAAACAAAGGCGCACCGCGCCGACCTGACCGGCAAGAGCTAAAAAATCTGTCGTCCCACTTGCAACCATGGCATCGGCCTCTATTCTGCCCGCCCTCGATCCACTGCCTCATAGTGTAACGGTAACACCGCAGATTCTGAATCTGTTATTCAAGGTTCGAATCCTTGTGAGGCAACCATTCTGAAGAGTGGGTCTGTGGTGGTTTCGGGCAAACCAATGCGCTGAGCGGCCTGCGTCAGGGGATTGGATGCCGCTACGGCACAATCTCGTTGGAGCCGACGTAGAGCCAGAGATGCACGCGGTTGTTGCGAATGAGGGCACGTACAGTCGTCTCGGCTTTGCCGAACACAGTGGTCGGCATATATTCAAGCTGGATCGCCCAATAGGCATAGCCTTGCGAGGTTTCTTGAACCAGTTTGCCCCATTTCGTGATCTTCGACCTTTGCGGTTCGGTGACCTGCTTTGCCTCCATGCTCTGCAGCATGCAATGATAGGTACCCTGCGGTAGAGCTGTTGGCTCAGGACCTGGTTCATTGGGATCGCCGCTGGGACGCACCACCATTTCCGTGGCCGCTGGAAGATCAGCAACCAATCCCACCGAACAGATGGTTGGCATGGCTAAAAAAATTTACGACGCAACATGCCGTGACAACGGCACGGCATGTCAGTTTATTCTATCCCGGCTGTGCTTTCGCACCAGATCAGCTCTTCACTGCCTGAGCGATCTGCGCGGCGTTGACCGCAGCGTCCAGACGTGCGAGCCGGTGGGCGCTGGAGGCTTGTTCGAGACCTTCCAGAGCACGGTAGGTTTTGCCGACTTTCTCCACCAAGCCGCAGCTAGCCAACTTGATCAGCTTCTCATAGGAGCGCAGGCGCAGCATTTCCTCACCACCACTAACGGCATTCTTGAGTTTCAGTCCCTCGAACACCTTGGAGAACAGGGGTTTGAACTCGAAGGTCTCGCCCGATGACAGGACATTCACAAGTTCATCGGTGACGTGATCTACAACGCGGCGAGAGAAGGATACTTTTTTTGTGGCGACCATCATCTTCTGTACCACACAGTTCCCCGCTTGTCTCATAAACATTCAGCAATCATGCCCTGATGAGCAAAAAAAATACCCGTCAGGCCGCGAGAATAGCCTCTTTGGCGGGACGGGAGAGGCGCTTAAAGGCGATTTCCGCCTTCAAGGCGGCAGATTTGCTATCGTGAGGCCAGGAGCGCAGCAGCAGGACCGGCCCCCGGCCACGCGTGTAGCGGGCACCTTTGCCCAGGTCATGCTGCGCGATGCGCTTGGGCAGATCATTGGTGATGCCGCAGTAGAGCGTGCCATCCGAGCAGCGCAGCACATAGAGACACCAGGTTTTGGCGGGCTCGACGACAGGCTGGGCTTTTTTCTTTGGCACAGCGCAGCGTAGCGCGGTTGGTCATGTTGCCAAAGCGGATGCGCGTTTCAGCCTCGCCATTGCAAATCCACCGTCACTCCGTTCCACTCATGCGCGGGCAGATGCGTGTGCGTGGTGAAACTACCGCCAGTGGCGCTGAGCCGCGCCATGGTCCAGCCGGTGGTGGAGGTCTGCTTGTTGGCCACATACGAGGTGGCGGGCGTGTTGAGGATGTGGATGCCCTCATGCGCGAAGAAGTTGCGGTGATGGATGTGGCCGTGGACGTAGGCTTTGACGTGCGGTCGCTGGGCCAATACCTGCCACAGCGGCACCGAGTCCTCCAGCCCACCTGGGAAGTGTAATGATTCGCCGCCGAGACGCGGGTTGTGATGCGCGAAGATGAGCGCGGGCTTGTCGGCGTGCTGATCGAGCAGCTTCGTCAGCCACGCCATTTGCGCATCGCCGATTAATCCTTGTGTGACCATTGTGGCCTTGAGCGAGTCGAGTAGAAACAAGTTGGCGCCCGCCAGCTTCACCACGCCGAGGTGCTTCGACTCCACCGCTGGGGCATCTGGCTTTTCGTTGGTCAGCACCTCATAAAACACCGCTCGGTCATCGTGATTGCCCATCGTGAGATGCAGCGGCACGCCAGCTTCGCGCAAGGGGGCCATCAATTTGGCAAAGATCGCGTAGTCGCCGCGCTGGCCGTCCTTCATAGCGAGATCGCCATTGATCACGATGGCAGCGGGTCGTTTTGGCAAGGCGAGCAACCAGTCAATCGTGCTGCGTAGATTGGTGGGGATGGATGAACTCGGCGACTGCTGAGCGCCGATATGAGTGTCGTTCAGGATCGCGATCAGGTTCTCGTCCACATCCGCAGCGAACGCCTCGCGTTGAGCGAAAACCGTGGCGGCACCGAGTTGGGCGATGAATTGACGGCGAGAAGTGAGATGCAGCGGCATGCTATGCTATACGCCGCTCGCTTGTCTCGTATTGCTCCCCATGGACCGCCGTGACTTCATCAAAACCACCAGCGCCGCAGCTGCCCTCGGAGCACGAGTGCCCGCACTCGCCGTCGGCGATCGGGTGCCCTCACCCGACTTGATCAAAACCGAGAACGCCAAACCCGGTGCCAGTTTCCAGCTCACACGCATGATGCCTGACAGCGCGAAGTCCTTCCGCACCTCGCTCATCGAAGGTTACTGCTCGCGGCAGTCGGTCAAAGCGGGTGAAAACCTCGACATCTTCGTCAGCACCAAGCCCGTCGCGAAGTTCAGCATCGACATCTTTCGCATGGGTTACTACGAAGGCGCAGGTTCGCGCCTGATGACCACGCTTGGCCCATTCTCGGGCAAAACACAGCCCGTGCCAGAGATCGGCGATCAGCGCCTGCGCGAATGCCAGTGGGAAGCTTCCACCACGCTCACCATCCCCGCCGACTGGCCCAGCGGCGTTTATCTGGGTCGGCTGACGACCATTCCCGAAGTTCGTAGTCCCGGCTTTAGCCGGTCCGGGGAGCCGCCTAAAGGCGGTACTACAGAACAACCGGAACCTTACTGGCAGAGCTACGTCATCTTCATCGTCAAAGACGATCGCCCTGCCGACATCCTGTTCCAATGCAGCGACAACACCTGGCAGGCTTACAATCGCTGGCCGGTGAACGAATCGCTCTACACCGATCCCCGTGCCGCGCACGCGCCCGGCGTCAGCGTGAGCTTTGACCGTCCCTATGCGAAGTACAATCAGATCTTCGACAACCCGCTCAGCATGGGCAGTGGCGAGTTCCTGCTGTGGGAATATCCGCTGTGCTACTGGCTGGAAAAGGAAGGCTACGACGTGACCTACTGCTCCAACGTGGACAACCTCGATCCCGCGAATCTCGCCCGCGTTAAAACGATGATCAGCGTCGGTCACGACGAGTACTGGGATCTGCGGCAATACGCCAACGTCAAGCAGGCCATCGAAAACGGCCTCAGCGTGCTCTGGCTCTCCGCCAACGACGTTTACATGGTCACGCCCTTCACGCCGAATGCGCCAGGCGAGTCGAACCGCCGCCTCACCCGCGAGACCTGCTTCGGCGAGTTTCGCGAGGAAGAAAAAGCAGCCTACGCGAAGGTGCTCGGCCCCTTCGAGAATCCCGGCCCTGACGAGCGCGACATCATTGGCGCACGCACCATCGTCCCCTTCAACGGCGGCGGCGACTGGACCTGCGCGCTGCCCGATCACTGGCTCTTCGCAGGCACCGGCATGAAGCAAGGCGACAGCATCCCAGGTCTCGTTGGCTGGGAATTTCACGGCGATCCCGACACCACCCGCTCCGGCCTTGAAGTTGTGGCTGAAGGCAACGTCTGGGCTGGCGGCACCCGCCTCGGCAAATACGCCGCCACCGTCTTTGAAAGCCCGCAGAAAAACATCGTCTTCAACGCCACCACCATTTTCTGGAGCCAAGGATTGAGCGATCCTCCCGGTCACATGATCCCCTGGAGTCACTACTCACGCCCGCATGGGCCGGATGCCCGCGTGCAGCGCATCACGAAGAATGCCATCAAGCGGGCGCTGATTGGCTGACATGGAACAGCCAACAGGGGAGAGGAGGCATTTTCCTGTATCATCCGCCGCAAACGGTGCTGCACACCGCATTTGCAACGACTTCCGCGCCCACAATTGTATCAGCCGCTCGAACGCCTGCATCAGCGTCTCAAACTGTTGTAATAGACGCGCAAAGTAACTGATTAGCCCGCACAAGCCGTCGGCAAGGAGGCACCGCGAAGCAGGGAGGCAAACGCGCTCACGGTGTCTGTGCAGCGCAGACGCAGGGTCGTGAAGAGGGTTTTCATCACCGCATAGGTCT
>Ga0209702_10001377_pt1 | contig 46818 bp, 31 predicted proteins | sample FRY01_FD_187210 | JGI IMG/M metagenome (GOLD analysis project Ga0209702, IMG submission 187210) | Freshwater microbial communities from Lake Fryxell liftoff mats and glacier meltwater in Antarctica - FRY-01 (SPAdes) (version 2) | ecosystem: Environmental > Aquatic > Freshwater > Ice > Glacier... | reverse complement strand
TCACGGTTTTGAATGGCCGCTCCAAACACACTCTGTTTTGCGACAATGATCATCGGATTAGAAGGGGTGGCGTCACGGATCTGCATTGTGAGATTCATAACGTTGCCAGCACCGCTGCTACTGCCCTGCGTTGGTGACCGGATTTGAAGCCAATCCAGATCTCCGTCGTGTCGAGCACAATCCTTTCTGAACGTCTCTACTTCCCGCAACCACTTATTGAAGAGCGCGTCACTCCTTGGTGTGATAATCAGCACCACAGGTTTATTGGACGGAAGTCCGTCGGGTGATTCACCATTTCGAATGGCGTCCAGGATTGAGACCGCAACCGCCAGGGCCACGTAGGTCTTTCCCAGTCCCACTTCATCAGCAAGAAGCATCAACTCGCGTCGTTCACTCTCTTTGGCAACAAAGAATCGGCGAAGGATTGCCCGTGCGGTTTCAGACTGCCTCGCAGAATCATGCAGGATCTGATCCTTGAACTCAGGTTTATTGCCAAACACCTGCTGGAGCGAACGACTGAGGTCGATTTTAGGAGAAAGTTTCATTGAGCATCTTCCAGAATGCGCGTTTGATAGAAGCGGAATTCTTCGGTTTGCAAATCCAGCTCCTGAGCAATGAGTGAGTGGAGCAGTTCCCGGCAACGATCAATGACGGGAATGAAACAGGCATGTAATTCTGGTTCAACGATCTCAGATCGACAACGCAGCAGGCAGGCGAGGATCTCCGTCAACTGGAATCCGACTGCCGTCGGAGTCTTTTTCGGCTCGTCATGCGTTTCTGGAGCGGTCAGGCTGGAAAAGGCACGTTCCGCCAATTCAAGAGGACTGGTTGGGCCACGAAGTGCGGCATCAAGCGATACACGCGAATAGCCTGCCCGGCGGATCTCGGATTCGATGCCGGGAATGGCCTGCACGAAATGGCGAATGAAGTAGGCAAGGATTCGTCGAGTATCAATGGGGACATCCTTCGATCGGTCCTGGTCCTCTCCATTGGCAGGTCCAACTCCGTCCGGTTGATCACTTGGCTGCTTGCCAAACAAAAAGTAATCGATCAGTTCACTTTCGGTTGGCTTACGTCCAATGAGAAGAAGTGGAAGTTGAGTCTTATCATCAAAGCGAACAGGAAAATTGGCGAGATGCCCTTGGGATCGAACCTCAATATAGACGTGTGGCTGAACGTGCTGAAAAGTCCCGTCTTCTGCAAGGAAGTTAAGGTTTTCATCACATCTCAAACAGCCGCTGAGGTCGACAGTCACTGTGTTATTTTGAATCGGGCCATCAACTTCGCTGCGATACAGAAGCCAATATGCCGATGCTGCTGCTTTCGCTGGGATCGGCATCAGCAGGACAAGATCCGGGGGAACGCTGTCCTGGAAGCGGATCGTCACCGATGATCCTGACGCAACGACCTCCGTCAGGAAGGAGGGGCTGAATGACTCGTCTTCAGTTTTCGGTTGAGCGGTCAAAGGAATATGGTCTGGTTGAACCTCAGTTGCCGGACCAGCGAATTGCAGCAGACCATTCAGATGTTTCCGTTGACGCGGCGTCAGTCGATACACGAATCCCGCTTCAAGATTGACAGAAGTACCGCCAAGTCCCAGACCGAGCCGCGTACAGTTCGAGGAGCCGGTGTAGAGAACGCTTCCAGACGTTCCATCGACCAGAATCATCTTGGCATGCAACATTCGCTGTGACTCGGTTTCCCCACCCTTCTCAGCTCCCAACCGGGACGCGAATTCCACCTCTTCTGTTTCATCACCAGTCTCGCCAGCATTCGAGGGTGATTGTTCGTGCCCAGCATCGGGCAGTGCTGCCCGAAGATAAAGTCGACTGCTAAGTCGTTTCTTCAGTTCCATCGCCACACTACCATCAAATACTGGCATCCATGATTTTCCATCCGCTGATCTTTCTCCGATGCACACCAGCTCCAGATTGGCTGGCGGTCCCAGTCTTTGGAATAGATCAGACAACGTGGCAGCGGCTGTGGTCCCTTCAGGCCAGAATGGGGAAACAACGGTCACGGTTTCAGGAGCCTTCGTCGACGTTGCTGCCCATGCTTTAAGTACAGCCGGAATGACTTCTGTTGCTGATACAAGTTCCACAGGCGTCTCTGGCCCCGTTGTTCCATTGTCCAGCATGGCAGCCTGCTCAGAGAATGACTTAAGTTGGCGCGCCAATTGTGGACTCTTTGATAGAACGCTAATCTCCTGAACAAGCCTGAGTGCCGTCATCAGCAGAGCACGAGGCGTCTTATTCGTTCCACCAAAGTCGAGTGACACAACGCATTCGTAGTTATGACGAAATCCCTGTCGGGTCAGATTGGCCGAGCCGACGATCAAACGCATTCGCCGATCTGGCGGCACTCCACTTGCGGTGCTTTCGCGCACCCACATCAGCAGGGAGATTTTCGAGTGCAGTTTACGGCCTGCGATCGGAATGGCGTCAATGCGGGGCGAAAGGCGAGCCAATCGATCACAGCCACTCAAATCGTACAACACTGACACCTCTGCTTTTTGCAGCCGTCGCTCCAACTCTGAGCGAAACGCTTTGATGCGGCTCACTGGTGAACGCACACCGAAGGCTGCTGCTAAAAGTTCTTCTTCGACAAACTCGAAGTCGACCTGATAGGTCGTCGCGACGAGTGATTCGAGGACGAACCCTTCACCTGGCGGCAAGTAGTGGTCAATAAGGCGATGAGTTCGTTCCATAGGGCATCAAATTCCGGGTTATTCGCCGATGTCGGCCAAGACGCCCGTTTCCCGAAGCATGTAAACAAACGGCTCCAGCCGATACGGATGCGTCAACGTCAAGCCGCTGGCGATCGCCGGCATTTCGTTTCTCTGAAACCTTGGCGATGGTCGCAACAGTGTGGAGTGATCCCATGTAATCCAGTCGCGTTTCGGCATTCCTCCATCAGCCTTCCCGGATTGAACCCGATGGTGTCGTTCCAACAACGCAATGACGACTTCGCGGACTGACAGGCAGCGGTCGATCTGAAAAGCAAATCCCACGAGTCCTTCGATGCCGTCGCAAATGTCAGACCGTTCGCAGCGATCTCGAAAGTCCCGCAATTTTTCAGCCGTCTCCCGGCAACGATCTGAGACCTTCTGAAAATCACTGTCTGCGACCAAATCTGAAATCGGTTTGCCGGCGTTTTGAGTTCCCCAGTACAGCAACGTTTCAAACATCCTCAGCATGGCTTCGTGAAACTGTTCTGTCACCACAATTGCATCGATGACGATCGGCAAGGCCAGTGCAACAGCGGCTGGAAGTGTCTTTATCGCTTCGCCCAGACGCCGCAGCGAGGCGGTGTCCCACTCGACAGGGACGCCTCCAACCATCCGTTTCATCGCCTGGCTCACATATTCCCTTCGGTCATCAGCAGTAAGAACCTCGCCCAACTGCCGACGTTCCTCGGCACCGGCAGCCTTCAGGTGGCATTCTTCACTCCATGCCGAAAACTCATCCTGTGACAGTTGGACACGATGAGCATTCTCCGGGTTAGCGATCTTTGCCATATCTCCTTTGTCGAGCGGTAGTTTTGGAAAACATCCGGCAAGTTCAATTCCTTCATCGGCCAATGCCCCAGTATCGGCATCGACGAGCTGTCCACCGACCATTGTTGTCCAGTACGTACCGACCGCACCGGTACGGGACTGATACTTCAGCAGCGGAAAGTCGCAATTGATTCTTCTTCCATTCGTCGCGAAGTGGTTGAAGCTTTTCTCTGCATAACTCACGCCCCGCAATCCATCAGCAGCACCTTCGTGACCTGCTGCCCGCGCGGTTACGCACGCCAGTGCCCAAAGTCGCTCAAAGGGTTCAACGGCTTTGCGGCGCTGTGACAAACCAGATTGGCCTAGAAGGATCGAACGATGTTTTTCCGCATTGGCGAGAGCGGCACACAGCATCGTCAGATAGCGAGAACGCGTTGTGATCGTCGTGACACCCGGCAAGAGCAACTCGGCGAGTGAACCGTAGCTCTGCAATGCTCCAAGAGGGTCGATACTCCCGGTACTTCCTCCGAGCGGATCATAGGCAGTGAGAAACGGCAGCATCGTTTAGACTTCAAGTAGGGTGTTTAGCATTTGCCGTTTTTCTCATTCACATCAGCAATGGATCCGAATCATGCACTCAACCTCGTTGGAAAGCGTACCCAACTTTGGTAACGTTTACCAAGGTGCTGAGTTTCAACTTCAGCGGATTGGAAGAATCCGGGGAGAATGGGTCATGGAAAATCTTAAGGATTTCTTACGCGTCGCGGAAGCGGCCGAGTATCTCGGCGTGTCGGCGAACACGCTGCGTAACTGGGAAAATGCCGGGAAAATTGCGGCGCAGCGGCATCCGGTGAATGGCTACAGGCTGTTCAGAACTGATGAGCTGGATGAGTTACTCCGGCCGTTGTGCAGGCCTGCGCCGCTGCCGAAAAAGCCAAAGTAATTCAATGAGATCGTTGCCGCAACCAGATCATTCGAGAGTCAGAGCATTTCATGGAATCACCACGCTGGAAAATCATCACGCCGTCGCAGTACGAGCATGAACGGCGCGGATTGGACTTCGTGCGCGAAGGTCTGCCGGATCACGATCCGTACCGCGCGTGGAGCAATTTTGAATTCCAGACCAATGACGGCGCGATCTATGAAGTCGACTTGCTGGTACTGACCAAGCAGGGCTTCTGGCTGATTGAATTGAAAAGTTGGGCAGGACGAATTTGGGGCGATGCCGGCACATGGACTCGTTCGTGCGACGGCAGAACCTTCTCAGATGACAATCCTTTATACCTGGCCAATCGTAAGGCCAAGGCTCTTTCGTCGTTGCTAAAGGCACAGGCCGCGACCAAGGGAGTGAATGTCCCTTGGCTCGACGCCGTCATCTTTTTGTCGGCGGATGACTTGCAATGCGAACTGTCCGGTCAAGCCAGAAATCGAATCTTTCTGAAAGACCGCAAGGCCTCCGATACACAGAGCGAACGCAAAGGGATTCTATGTGCCATCCTCAATCGCGACGGCCAGGGCATTGATCCGGAACTGCGGACGACGATTGACATCAAAGTGGCAAAAGCCGTTTCCCGAGCCATCGACAGCTCCGGGATTCGTCCCTCGCAGCGATCGAGACGCGTTGGCGACTACATTCTTGGTGACTTGATCGGCGACGGGCCGGGATACCAGGATCGACTCGCCAGACATGTCGCATTTAAGGATGAAGCGGTCTTCTGCCGTGTCCGACAGTACACGGTTGCGCAGGCTTCCGATGAAGACACCAGAAAACGACTGAAACGTGCGGCGGCTCGCGAGTTTCAGATCATCCAGACGTTGAATCATCCGGGGATCCTGCCGGTTCTGGATTACAAAGATCACGAACTTGGACCCACTTTGCTGTTCCGTTATACCGATCCAAATGCCGAGCGACTGGATCATTACCTGGCACGCAAGGGCAATCAGCTTTCGACCGACGAACGACTGAACCTGCTGCGGCAGATTGCGGATGCGGTTCGGTATGCCCATCGCAAACGCGTCATCCACCGAGCGCTGGGACCACAGAGCATTCTTGTGACGGATGCCAACACGGACACGCCGTTGCTTCAGCTCTACAACTGGCAAGTTGGTGTCCAGCAATCGAAAGGTGCCACGTCACATCTCACGGACGTTGAGGATCTGGTCGAATCCCAGTCGCTGGTCTATATGTCTCCTGAAGCGATTGCGGATCCAAGACGGGTCTCAGAGGCCTCTGATATTTTCTCACTGGGCGCAATCGCTTTTCAGCTTTTCACTTCCCGTCCGCCCGCCGGAAGTGTGAGCGAACTGACACAGATCCTCAGAGAACACAACGGTCTGAGTGTTTCCGCTGTATTGGACGGAACAGGTCCACGGCTGGAGGAGTTGATTCAGTGGAGTACTCATCCTGATGCTCTGACTCGGATCGGCAACGTCGAGGAGTTTCTAACCTACCTGAATGATGTCGAAGACGAGCTGACTTCTCCTGAAGGCAACGTTGACGTTGATCCTCTCAAGGCAAAACGTGGCGATCGTCTGCCGCACGGCTATACCGTTGAAAGTGTTTTAGGGCAGGGTGCGACGGCCCGCGCGTTGCTGGTCACAAAAGAGGACACCCAGTATGTCCTGAAGGTCGCACTCACCGACGCTGACAACGTGCGGCTCCAGGAAGAAGCCAAAGCACTGAACAAGATTCACAGCGAGTTCATCGTCCAGATCTACGATACGCTGGAGATCGCCGCGAAGACCGTCCTAGTGCTGCAAAAGGCCGGTGAAGAATCACTGTTAACTCACCTGAAAAAGTACGGAGTTCCAAGTCTGGATCTGCTGGCACGCTACGGCGAGAATTTGCTTTCAGCGGTGGCTTCGCTGGAACGGCACGGCGTTGTCCATCGAGACATCAAACCTGACAACATCGGCATTCACTCCATCAACAAGCAGCAGAATCAGTTGATTCTGTACGACTTTTCACTCGCCAGTGCGCCACTAAATAACCTAGTCGTCGGGACAACGGACTACCGTGATCCGTTTCTGAAGAACCGCAAGTCTGGTAAATGGGACCCTGCCGCCGAACGATATTCAGCGGGGGTGACTCTTTACCAAATGGCACTGGGGCATGATCAGTGGCCGCGCTGGGGCGACGACAGCGAAACTGCTCCTGCCGCTTCAAAAAGTGAACTTGTGCTGGGCGAAGAGAAATTCAAACCCAGCGTTCGTGAAGGTCTGACAGCCTTCTTCAAAAAAGCACTGCACCGAAATCCTGAAAAGCGATTCGACAACGCGGAAGAAATGCGTTTTGCTTGGCAGAAGGTCTTCAATGACGCCGACAACCAAACGGTCAAGATGCCCAGTGGTGAAGAAGTCACGACCAGCATTCCGCTGGAGCAGGCCGAGTTGGATACGTTGATTGCGGCACTCGATCTGTCGACGCGGGCTCGTGACGCTCTGGATGGGCTGAATCTGGCGACAGTCAAGGACTTGCTGCGATGCCCCAGTAACGAAATCCACATGATGCGTGGTGTCGGTGACCAGTACCGACGTGAGATCATTGGATTCGTGGCAGAATTGCGTCAGAAGTTTCCGGACGTCCAGGGCAAGAAGACTTCCGTCACCGACGACGACTCGATCCCCAGCCTGGAACGACTGCACGGTCGCATTCTGGGAAATCGCAGCAGCAAGGCGGAACTTGAATGGAGCATCCGGGCCAGCCTGCTGCAGGTCGGTGCCTATGATGCGATGCCGCCCGATCTGTGGCCAAGTCAGTCGGGTGTCGCGGAGGCATTGCACGAGACTCGTGCCAAAGTCGGCCAGGTTTTGGCAGCGGACCAGAAACGCTGGGGCAAAGACGGGATGCTGTCTGCGTTTCGTAACGAGCTGTTCGAGCAGATCCAGCGACTGGGCGGCGTTGTCACCATTTCAGAACTGATCGACCTGACAATTCTGCTGCGACCGGCGACAGACACTCCGGATGTCACACAGCAGCAGCGTCTGGCCTCTGCGATTGCCCGATCGGCGATCGAAACGGAAGTGGGACTGAGTGAGCCGCGTGTTCAACTACGCCGCATGGGTGCGAAAACGTTGATCGCCTGTTCGTCAGAGTTGGCTGACTATGCGGAGAAACTTGGTGAGCTGGCAGATCGAATTGCCATTGCTGATCCCTTGTTGCCTCGGCTACGGGTGTTTCAGGAGATCTATGACATTCCGCAGCCCGCCCCAATGGCCGAATGCCAGCCGTTGAGTAACGAGCGGCTGATCAAACTGGCTGCGGCGATGAGTGCCCACGCGGCGTTGTCTTCGCGACAGGAGATTTATCCCCGCAATATGCTGGCCGAACGGGCACTGCGATTGGGTCTTGGGGCATTGAGTGGCCTGGGACTGGGTGAAGCCAATGAAGGTTTCACGATGGGACAGGTTCACACCCGAGTCAGCAGTCGTTATCCCGAAGCCCAGTCATTGCCGAACGATCCCAGAGAACTTGAGCAGATGCTTCAGTCTGTCGGCATCGACATCCAGTGGGACTCAGAGAAACACGTATTTCGACGGCGGGAAGCCAGAATTCTGATGACCTCGGGTTCATCGCTGGGCCGCCGCCGAAGTACGGCCACTTCGACTCGGCACATTGATTCCACCGCACCGGAGACCGTTCAGGCCAGAGCCGACGAAGATCGCTTGCAGCACACGTATCGAGCAGGCGGCTTTCTGGTCGTGACCGTCAAGCCCAGCCGGATGCGAGATTGTGAAAGGGAACTGCTGCATCGCTTCGCTTTGGAGAAAGTCTCGTTCGACGATTTGCTGTTCGAGCAATTGCATGCCAAGTCCACGGAATACGAATTTCCCTGGAGCGACATCTGCGAGGCTGATACCGAAAGTCACAACAGCGACGATTGGCGCAACCTGCTGCATTTGGTCGGTGAAGTCACGCCGCAGATCGTTGACGAGTTGATGCAGCGAGATCGCCCGTTGCTGTTGGTGCATCCCGGCTTGATCGCTCGCTATGATCAGATGTCGCTGCTGCAGACTTTGCGAGATCGGACTGGACACAACGTGGCCTGTCCCAGCCTGTGGGTGCTGGTCGCCTCAGACAACCAAAGCGAGCTGCCGTATCTCGACGGAGTTCAGATCCCGCTGATTTCCACGGGCCAGCGGGCGAGCGTTTCAGAGTATTGGATTGATAATTTGCATCGTGGGAGAAGCGACAACCACGAAATACACAAAACACACGAAAGAGTGCCGAAGGAGTGATGCTATGGACGTGATTTACAAAGAAGAAAGCTATCGCATCATGGGCGCGTGTTTCGAGGTCTATAAGGAAAAGGGGTGTGGCTTTGTCGAGCCCGTGTATCAGGAGTGTTTGGCAATGGAATTGGGGTTACAAGCAATTCCATACAGGGAACAGACGGTGCTTGCATTGAATTACAAGGGCCAACCGTTGCGACAGACCTACAAGCCCGATTTCATCTGTTTTGAAAAGATCATCCTTGAACTGAAAGCAGTCTCAGCACTGTGTGACGAGCATCGTGCGCAGGTCCATAATTATCTGAAAGCTACTGGGCACAAACTGGGCTTGCTTCTGAACTTTGGCTCATACCCGAAGCTCGAATGGGAACGCATCGTTCGCTAAGGGGCAGACTAACCACGAAATACACGAAATACACGAAAAGTTGCAAAGATGATTATGAACTTAATTTCGACCTGGTTGAATGAGTCCCGTGCTCTGACCCATTGTCTCGTGTTACTACCATCGGACGTCAGGCGTTCGCCTCACCTGCTCCGTCTTCGTTGATCTCCTTTCGTCTATTTCGTATTTTTCGTGGTTAACAAATGCTGACTATCAAAACCCTCCTTCCTGAACTTCGAAGACTCGTGGCCCAACTGGCCGAGGATTTACTTGCGCGTGCCACCAGTGACGCAACGATCGATGCTGGATTGCGTGAGGCATTTCAGAAGATCGAGGAAGGTGGCCGCACGGCACAGGCGTACGAAGTCTGGCGGGACGACTATCTCGATCAGGTTGCCGTGGCATGGGTGTTGGCCTGCGTCTTCGTGCGGTTCATGGAAGACAACGGTCTGATCGACGAATGCTGGCTGGCCGGAGAAGGTCCACGCCGCAAGTTGGCCGAGGACACACACGAACTCTTCTTCCGCCAGCATCCGCACGACACCGACCGGGAGTATTTCCAGCACGTCTTCCATGAAGTCGGCAAGATTCCGGCTGCGAGGGATTTGTTCGCCGAAGGAAAAACTCCGCTGTGGGCCGTGGCTCCGTCTGGCGATGCGGCGATGAACCTGCTCAAGTTTTGGCGGGAGATGAACCCTGAAAATGGGAAGTTAAGGAGAGTGTTTAACCACGAAACACACGAAACACACGAAAAGGAAAACAGTTCCGATTCTTCCTTTCGTGCCTTTCGTGGTCCCGATATTCTTGATACTCGCTTTTTGGGCGATCTGTATCAGGAACTTTCCGAGCGGGCTAAGAAGAAATTCGCCCTGCTGCAAACGCCGGTGTTTGTGGAAGAGTTCATTCTCGATCGCACGCTGACGCCTGCCCTTGCCGAGTTCGGGTTGGAAAAGATTCGGATGATTGACCCAACCTGCGGATCGGGCCACTTTTTGCTCGGCGGTTTTGCTCGGCTGTTCGACTTGTGGAGCAGACCAGAACACACAACGGGCAATGCTGATACGGACGCTCAGAAGGCGCTCGATGGCGTCTGGGGCGTGGACATCAATCCGTTTGCCGTGGCGATTGCTCGGTTCCGGTTGATCGTGGCGGCGGTGCAAGCCTGTGGAATCAAGCGATTAAAGAAGGCACCGGGCTGGAACATCCACTTGGCGAGCGGCGACAGTTTGCTCTTCGGGAGCAGACCGGGCTTCGATGGCAGCCGCGTCGCGATTGGGCAACAACTGAATCTCTTCGAAGTTCCGGCCATCTACGCGACGGAAGATCGTAAGGCACTCCAAGAGATTCTCGGCCAGGGCTATCACGTTGTTGTTGGCAATCCACCGTACATCACGGTGAAAGACAAGGCTCAGAACGAAGCATACCGACGCACCTTTCCGCAGGTGTGCCATCGCCAATACTCACTTGCAGTCCCTTTCACACAACGGTTCTGGGGGCTTGCGCTTCAACACGGCGAAGGTGGAGCTGTTGCGGCTGGTCATATCGGGATGATTACCGCCAACTCATTCATGAAGCGAGAGTTTGGCAAGAAACTGATCGAGGATTTCTTTCCCAAGTTCGATCTATCACACGTTATTGACACTTCGGGAGCATACATTCCCGGTCACGGCACACCGACAGTCATTCTTTTTGGGCACAATCAAAAGCCTGTGGGCGAGACAATCAGGGCCGTTCTGGGAATCAAAGGGGAGCCGAGTACCCCGGACGACCCGTCGCAGGGACTTGTTTGGCAGTCCATCGTGAGCCAGATCGACACTGCGAATGCCCAGGATGCTTTCACGTCGACGGCCGATGTACCTCGGACGACATTCGCAAGCCATCCGTGGAGTATCGGCGGTGGTGGGGCAGCAGACTTGAAAGAGCAGATAGAATCGGATTGCGAAGAAACTCTAGAGACCCGAGATTGCAAGATAGGATTTCTTGTCATCACGGGAGAAGACAATTGCTTGGTATTGGAGCCTGATGTCGCCAAGCGTATCGGATTGGGAAAGACGATGCCGCTAGTACTGGGTGACGAGATCCGTGATTGGTCGCTCACGAACAATTTGGTTTGTCTTTGGCCATGCGACGCACAGGGGCGGCGTCTCACCATGGATGCAATTCCTGAACACCTTCGCTTCTGCTGGTCGTATCGGGCAGTGTTGCGGGAACGAAAGGCCTTCGGGGTTCCAGTCGAGGAAAAAGGCATTCCGTGGTGGGCTTTACGAGAGTTATACGCAGACCGTCTTCGCACACCCCTCTCCATCACCTTTGCCTTTGTCGCCACGCACAACCACTTCGTTTTCGATCGGGGTGGGAAGGTCTTCAATCGAACGGCTCCGATCATCAAGCTGCCCGCCGACGCCACAGAGGATGACCACCTCGCCCTCCTCGGCCTGCTCAACAGTTCCACGGCCTGCTTCTGGTTGCACCAAGTATGCTTTTGTAAGGACGGAAAAGGAGAACATTGGGCGCGTCGATATGAACATGACGGCGGCAAGGTCAGCGACTTCCCGCTGCCTGAATCACGGCCATTGAACTTGTCTCGCCAATTGGACGATCGCGCTCTGCAATACGCTGCCCTACTTCCCGAATCGGTTGCACAGTCCAGTACGCCGACTTCCGACCGCATCACGAAATCACGAAGTGAAGCCGCTTCCATTCGGGGTCGGATGATCGCCCTGCAAGAAGAACTCGACTGGGAGTGTTACCGGCTCTATGGGCTGATCGAAGAAGATCTCACGCAAAGGCGCGAAGACGCAAAGAAGACAGAAGAGGGCAACGCCGACAGCGATTCTTCCCACCTTTGCGCCTCTGCGCCTTTGCGTGAGCCACCCCTTCAACTCGGCCAACGGGCGTTCGAGATCGTGCTGGCTCGGAAGCTGGCGGCGGGGGAAACGCAGACGACTTGGTTTGCACGACATGGCTCGACCCCGATCACCGAACTCCCCGCCGAGTGGCCCGACGACTAGCGCCAACTGGTCCAGCGCCGCATCGAACTCATCGAACGGGATCCGAACATCCGGCTGATCGAACAACCCGAATACAAACGCCGCTGGAACTCCGAGCCGTGGGAAGCACAAGAGCAGCGGGCACTCAAGAACTGGCTGCTGGACCGGCTTGAAACCACGAAATACACGAAAGGCACGAAAGAAAGCCCGGAACTGACCACGACGGCTCAGATGGCGGACGTGGCGAGTGCCGATGCGGAATTTCTGCAAGTCGCCGCCCTCTATCGAGGCCGACCCGATTTCGACGTGGCCGCGCTCGTGGCGGAATTAGTCGAAGGTGAAGCGGTCCCCTTCCTGCCGATCCTGCGGTACAAACCAACGGGCCTGCGAAAGCGAGAAATCTGGGAACGAACGTGGGACTTGCAACGTCAACAGGATGAATACGCCAAACAACGAGCGGCTTGCGACGAACGAATTCTGGGCATCCGAACTCGAATTGAGAAGTCGTTTGCCGAGGAGCTTGCCAGTCTGGAAAAGATGGAGGCCGCCTTCAGAAAACAGTGCCTTACTGTCAGAGATGTGTATGCAACTCATGTGAAGATTGAAGACGATTGGAGTGGGTGGAAGATTTTGGCACTCATGAAAGATCGGGGAGTGAGTAGTGCCAGTGGCCTCGTAGCAATCGATGATCTCATCGCTGCCGGCAATAAAACATCGGAATTTGAGCGTGAACTGGATTCGAAAATCAACACTCGCTGCGCCGAAGATACTGAACTCAAAGCGGCAAGACTTGAGCGTGAATCCATCCCCGATGATCCTGAGATTCCAGTCCCACCCAAATACGCCACTGCGGATTTCTTGAAGACCGATTTCTGGCGGCTGCGGGGCAAGCTGGATGTTCCCAAGGAACGCTGGATCAGCTACCTCCACTGCTCCACCGACAGCGATCCTTCGCTCGTCGTCGGTTGGGCCGGATGGAATCATCTTGAGCAGGCTACCGCACTGATCGCCTATTACGACGCCCGCAAGCGGGAAGGTTGGGACGCCAAACGGATCACGCCGCTGTTGGCGGGCCTCGATCAACTGTTGCCGTGGATTCACCAATGGCATCCTGAAATCGATCCGGAATACGGCGAGACAGCCGGTCAGTCGTTCCAGCAGATGCTAGAATCCGACGCCCACGAACTTGGCCTGACTCTGGAAGCCATCCGCAAGTGGGAAGCACCAGCGAAGCAGGCAGTGAGCAAACCACGAAAGACACGAACCACACGAAAGAAGAATGCGGACGAGGACGAGGAAGAGGAAGAGGACAACCACGAATGACACGAATCGCACGAATTAAGATGAGTGAACCACGAAAGACGCTAAGGCGAGCGGAAGATTAGGAACTACCAAACGGAACAACCGGACGCTAGCGCGTGGCGGCTGATTTTATTAGCCGCAGGGCGCTAGCCCCGGTTTTCGACGGTAACCTCCCTTGTCTTTTTGTCTTCATTTCGTGTCATTCGTGTATTTCGTGGTTGTTCAATGCGATTTGTTCGTGGTTGTTTAATATGAGCCTATTAAGAATCCATTCAAAAGCGGAGGTTTGGCGATGATCGCAATTAGTGTTGAGCAGGCTCAGGCGGAACTGTTGGAGTTGATCTCCAAACTCAAGCCGGGCGAGGAAGTCGAGATTACCAGGAACAACCAAACGGTGGCCAAACTGGTGGGTCAGAAACGGCAACGGCAGTTTGGGCTGGGTAAGGGAAAGTTGACCATCTTGAACGAAGATGACGAGCATCTGGAAGGCTTCGAGGAGTACATGCCATGAAGTTACTCCTCGATACTCATGCTTTGCTGTGGATGTCGCTGGACGATTCCCAGCTCAGTGATACCGCTCGTGATTTGATCGCCGATCTGGAGAATGAGCTATGGCTGAGTCCTGCCAGCTATTGGGAAATTGCCATCAAGATCAGTATGCAAAAGTTTGAACTGAGCGAGCCTCTCGATGAGTTCATCAATCGTGAGCTTGTGAACAATGACATCTCTGTATTGCCGATCAGCACTCGGCACGCTCAAGCTGTGTCAACGATGCCGTTTTATCACAAAGACCCTTTCGACCGAATGCTGATCGCACAGGCACAGGTCGAAGAAATGGCCATCGTGAGCAAGGACGACAAGTTCGATGCCTATGGTGTTCAGCGTTTGTGGTGATCGGAAATCTGGCGGTTCAAGTAAACCATGAAAGAGACGCACCACACAAAAGAAGAATGATGACGAGGAAGCTGACGAGGAAGAGGACAACCACGAAAGACACTAAACACACGAAAAACAGCTCCCTTGTCTTTTTGTCTTCCTTTCGTGTCATTCGTGTATTTCGTGGTTGTAAACTATGAAAGAGACATCCACGAATTCAGTATTCAGTTTTCACTTTAGGAGAAATGGTACATGACAAAACTTGTCCCGCTTGAGGATGCCGGTCTGCATCTGAAGGAGATTATTGAAGCGCTTGATCCAAGCGATGAAATTACCATCATCTCAGGCGGTCAGCCAATTGCCACCTTGCGCCGGCAGCAGCGAACCGCATGGCCCTGCCAACCGGGCACCGCCAGCGACACCACGCACTGGATGGCTCCCGATTTCAATGCTCCGCTGGATGATTTCCCGTAGGATGGGCATTCCTGCCCGTCGAACCACGGTCGGACAGGAATGTCCAACCTACTGAAAACTGAAAACTGAAAACTGACCACTGAAACACTGAAACACTGAAAACTGAACCCCCTTCCCATGCCCAAACTCATCAGCGAACTACTCGACCTGCCCGAACGTGTGCGCAAAGGCGATTTCGTACTCAATCTCTCGACCGGCGTTAATGAACCGGAAAAGACGCTGAAGCAGTACGTCGTCACCCCGCAACTTGCGGAGTGTTTTGGCGATGCCCTAAATCTGATCAAAACGGCGGTCACTGCGGGCAGCAACAAAGCGGCTTACCTGCACGGCAGTTTTGGTTCCGGCAAGTCGCACTTCATGGCAGTGCTGCACTTGCTGCTGCAGCATAATCCTGAAGTGCGCAAGGTTAATGAATTGGCGAAAGTCTGTGCCGATCATGAATGGGTCGAAAAGAAGAAATTCCTGCTCGTCCCCTACAACATGACGAACGCTAAGAACATGGAGACCGCCATCCTTGGTGGCTACGTGAAGCATGTCATGGAACTACATCCTGATGCACCACTTCCCGGCGTGTACCTGGCTGAGGAAATTTTTGGGAACGCCATTCAACTGCGGCAGGACCTCGGAGACGACAAGTTCTTTGCGAATCTGAACAAGGGCAAATCCGAAGTTGGTGGCGATGGTGGCCAGCGTCGATTCGGCAAGATGAAGCACGCAAAAGTAACTGCCAGCGGCTGGGATGCCGCGAGTTTTGAAGAAGCACTCAGCGCTGACCCCGGCAGTAACGAACGCTCCCTGCTGGTCGGTGATCTGATCAAGAATATCTTTCCGGCTTTCAGAGGAATCGCCCACGGCAAGGACGAAGCCTATGTGGAACTCGAAATGGGCATGGGCATCCTCAGCACCCATGCCCAGAGCCTTGGCTACGATGGATTGATTCTGTTTCTCGATGAACTGATTTTATGGCTCTCGACGAACAGCGGAAATATAGACTTCGTCCAGAAAGAAGCCAATAAACTCGTTCGGCTGGTGGATTCCAAGAAAGCTGCCTGCCCGGTTCCCATCATCAGCTTCGTGGCTCGACAGCGTGACTTGCGAGAATTGATTGGTGATCAAGTCAGTGGGATCGAGCAGGTCAATCTGTCGGCAATTCTGTCCCACATGGAGGGGCGATTCGACACGATCACGCTCGAAGATCGCAACCTGCCATTGATCGCTCAGAAACGAGTGTTGAGGACCAAAAACGACGCATGCGCAGAAGAACTGAAGGATGCTTTTGAACAGGCGTCAAAGCTGCAGCCTGAAGTGATGCAGGTGCTGCTCGCTCGTGACGGCGACCGTGCTTTGTTCCAGCAGGTTTATCCCTTCAGCCCGGCCCTGATTAAAGCATTGGTGGCGATTTCCAGCGCTTTGCAGCGGGAACGCACGGCTCTCAAAATCATGCTGGAATTGCTGGTGAAGCGGCGTGATACGTTGATGGTGGGAGACATCATTCCGCTGGGTGATCTGTGGGACGTCGTGGCAGACGGTGACGACACGTTCTCCGACGTGCTGCGGATTCGTTTCAACAACGCGAAGAAGCTCTACAAGGGCAAATTGCTGCCCATGTTGCTGGAACAACATGGCGTCGACCTGGAAGTTGATCGCAGCCGGGCGGCCACGGATGAAGAGGTCGCTAAGAAGCTGCGGGCTTTTGAGAACGATGACCGACTGATCAAGAGTCTGCTGCTGGCTGCGCTCGTCGAAGGTGAAGAGACTCTCAAGGTCATGACGTGCGACCGTTTGGCCGCTCTGAATCACGGTTCCGTCAAGTCTCGCTTTTCAGGCCGGGAATATCAGACCGTCAAGAGCAAGTTTACGGACTGGGCGGGTCTGCACGGCGAGATCCGACTGTCTGGCGACGCCACGAATCCGACCGTTTCCCTGCAATTGGTGGGAGTCGATACCGACCAGATCATCTTGGCGGCTCGCGCCTATGATCGCCCCGGCGAACGACAACTGAAGATTAAGAGGATGTTGCTGGCGTCGTTCGAGATGCAGGAACAGGACTCGATGTTCTTCTCGCATCAGTTCAACTGGAGAGGCACGAAGCGATTCTGCGATGTGCTGTTCGACAATGTGCGGCAAACTACTGACGAAGCGCTGCGTTCCAGTGGCGATGACTGGAAACTGGTGATCGACTTTCCGTTCGATCCGGATGGGAAATCGCCCATCGAAGACATCGACCGAGTAGAGAAGTTCAAGGAGAAGAATGAATCTCCCAGAACTTTGGTCTGGCTGCCGGCGTTCTTTTCGTCGAAGACGCAGACGGAGCTTGGCCAATTGGTCGTGATCGATCATCTGCTATTAGGGAACAACCTCGACCAACATGCCTCAACTTTATCACTGCAGGATCGGGAAACGGCACGCACTATTCTGCAGAGTCGGCAGAGTGCGCTGACCTCCAAGCTGCAAGCCACCGTTGAAGCGGCCTACGGGATTCGTAAAGAGGCCCATCCGGGTTCGCTGGATACATCCTACGACATCACCGATTCGCAGTTCATGTCGTTGTGTCCGTCCCTGGTTCTGCAACGCCCGGTGGGATCCACTCTGGGCGAAGCCATGATGCATTTGCTGAATCAGGCTCTGTCTCATCAATTTTCGAAGCACCCGAAATTCGGACAGGAGATCAAAGTCGGCAAAGATCTGAAGGATGTGCTGACAACCTGCCAAGAAGCCGCACACACTCAGGATGGCCGACTGTACGTCGAAGACGGCAAACTGCGGAAGGTGATGAAGAACATCTGCGACCCGCTGGAACTTGGTTCGATGGGTGAAACGCATTTTGTGCTGGAGGCTTACTGGAAGAACCTCTTCAACCGATCTCTTGCGGCATCCGGGAAGCTCAATCCGGATGTCAGCGACATGCGGCAGTGGATTGATCAGCCCGATCAGCGAGGACTTTCGAAAGAAATTCAGAACCTGTTGATCATTGTTTACGCTGAGCAAACGAATCGATCTTTCGCTCGCTTTAGTGGGAACTACATTCCGAAGCTGGACGACATGCCCGGCGAATTAGAGCTTCGGGAAGAAGTGCTCCCGAGCGAGACCGACTGGCAGGAGACGCGGAAGCGAGTTGCGGAAATCTTCGGTGATGACATCTCTGGTCTGCTGAATGCTTCAAATCTGACCGGTTTGGCGGACAGATTTACGAAGGATGGTCCCACCGTTAAGGAAGATGACAAGGGATACATTCCAAGATTCAAGGCAAAGTGCGATACGCTTCCTGATCGTCTTTTGCTGGTGCTGACCACCCTGGAGATTGGCGAGGACGAGGCTCGCAAATGTGACCGCATGAAGACCGCCAGAGCAGCCCGTGAGTTATTTAAGGCGTGTGATGAACAGGAGCCGTCAATGATGGTTTCTGCCATCGCTGGGGCAACGATTGAAAACAGCAGCAAGACTATGGCCCGCAGTATCAAATCGGCAGATAAGGTTCTCACCAGTTTGCGTGCGCCAAATCGCTGGGAATTGTTTCATGCAGTGGCCCAGATCAGCGACAATCGGAAGACCGAAGCGATGTTGCTGGATGACCTGCGGTCGTGGTTGAAGATGGATGAGTCGGCCCTCGCCGGCGGTCTTCCGGATAAGCTGCTGGAGGCTGACGGGCGAGCCATTCAACTGCTGACGCCGCCTAAGGTTGTTGACGATGGTGGCAAGAAGGGGAATGAGAAGGAGAAGGAGCGAGAACCACAACCGGGCTGGAAAAGAGTTTCTTCTGGTAACAAGGCGCGCTTGTCGACTCAGGAGTTGTCGGCAACGACGAAGGAATTGCTCGACAAGCTGGAGTCGAATCCCAAATATCGCGTTTCACTCGAGTGGACGATCGAGGAGGAATCCCGATGACTCCTGGTGTCCTGAATGCCCAGCAATTGCGATCCATTGTGGAAGAGAAATGGCTGAGTGATCCCAGCGCAGTCGCGTTTGGGCTGCATGTCTCTTCACATTGGAAAGGACCGCCGGAGGTGGAGTGCGAGTTTGGAACGGCCCAGGTGCGGAGAGCGGATTCCGTCATCCAGATTCGCGAGGCGCTTCTGGAAGCAGAACAGAATAACGAACGAATCATTCTGCTGACGGAATTGGGGCAGAGCGACCTTGGGCACGACGTGGTTGCTCGAATGGCTCGCAACCGACTGTTTTCAATGGATCACGTTGCCAGCCTGTGCGGCCTGTTCAGGGCGAAAGAACTGGATCGTTCGATCTGCGAACCCGGCATTGCGAATGCGTTGCTCGAATTCTCGCCGCGTGATGGCTATCCCCCTGTGTCCGCTGGTGTCCTAGATGCTGGAACAGTCTGGCGTGCTGTCTGTCGCCATGTGTTCGATATGGGAGACCGGGAACCCGACCTGATTACTCTGTTATTGTGGGCGACCACCGAAAAGGGACCGAAGCGTTACCTGGAAGCCACCGCTGAACTGCAACGGAGTCTGCAGCTTCGATTGGTCGCCAATATGGGGGATACCGCTCAAGTCATCCTGAACTTCATCGAGAGTGAGGCCGGTCCGGATGCTCTTGCCCTAGCGGTTACTTGTCAGGTGATCTTTGGGCATGAGTCGGATGAGGTTCAGGATGCATCCGCCGCCCGGCTGGAACAGTATCACCATAACAAGCCCATCTCCAAATTGACGGGTCGGATGCTGGGAGATCTGGCGTCAGAAGCGATTGCAGATCTCGACAGACGATCAGACGACCCCAGAGTGGCGCAGGCTCACCTAAAACGAGCCGATCAACTGCTGACGCAGTTCCGTTGTGAGACATTTGCTTACCGCAATAACCTGTCACCTGACAGCTATGAGCAACGTCTCGAGCGATTCGGTGATCAAATCAAGGCAACAATTGTCGCGTCCACTGAGGACGCCATCGCGCAATGCGAACGGATTCAGCGGGAGGTTGAAAATCATCGCCTGTCCAGACAGGTTCGCTGCGCTGAACAGATTTCCCGCACCAGAATGGCAGTGCGACTGGTTCGCTGGTTGAAGTACCCACTCCCTTCGTCGCCAGCGTTTTCTGATGTGGCTGCCGCCTACATCAAGGAACTGGCTTTCGTCGATTGGGCAAGAGAATCAATCGTTCGCGGTGATGATGTGTCTTTGCTGTCGTCGGCCTACCAGTCGCTCGATGCTGCCGTTGCTGAGCGTCACAGCAAGTTCAGCAGGGAGTTCGCGACCGGGCTGGCTGATTGGTGTTCATCAGGGTCAGCGAACAAAAGCATTCTCGGTGTCGAAAACGTGCTTGAAAACGTGGTCGCCCGCGTCGTCGAAGCCAACAACAAAGTCCTGATGATTGTTCTCGACGGCATGAGCTGGGCAGTTTGCCATGAACTGCTGGAGGATATCCGGCAAGACCACTGGTTTGAGGCAATGCTCGACGAGGACTCCAGCGGACCACCATCGGTCATTGCTGTCGTCCCCAGCGAAACGAAATACTCCCGGACAAGTTTGCTCTCGGGCAAATTGCAGGCAGGAGATGCGGCCACAGAAGATCGTTGCTTTGCAGAGCACTCCGCATTGATTCAGTGTTCCGATCGTCGCAACCCTCCCGTCCTGTTCCACAAGAAGGACATCACACAGGGAAGTCGTGGCGGCGTCTCGAACGAGTTGCGGGACAAAATTCTTGCACCGACTCAGCGAATTGTGGGTGTCGTTATTAATGCGATCGATGATCGTCTGGCGACAGTTCAGCAGATCCGCGACGACTGGCGAATTGATCGCATTACTCCCTTGGGCGCGCTACTACGACTGGCTCGGGATTCCAGTCGTGTGGTCATCTTGGCGAGTGATCATGGTCATGTCTGGCATCGTGCTGATTCTGAACAGGACCAGTCGAGTGATGGCAGCCGATGGCGGCTGAACAAGGGCCAATGTGTTGATGGTGAAATTCTGATCTCAGGCAAGCGAGTTCTGCCGGTGGAAGGTCAGGGCAAGATCGTCGTGCCCTGGTCCGAAACGATTCGCTATAAGCGACAGCAACACGGATATTATGGCGGTGCGACTCCTCAGGAAATGATTTGTCCACTGGTCATTCTGACGGATAAAAGCAGTGCCTATTCGGGACTGACTCCGTGTACCTACTCAAAACCAGAGTGGTGGGCACCGGCTCCCGTTGCCGCAGCAATCAAGACTGAGATGTCGGAGCCAGTCATCGTTACACCCAAACGCCCACCAACGCTTTTCGATGGTCTGTCCGACGAAAAACCAGAACCGAAAAAGCCAAAGAAAGCGGCAAAGAAGTCCGAACGCAGCGCATGGATCGATCGGCTGCTTTCTTCCCCAGCATACCAAGTGCAAAAGGATCTTGTGCGGCGTCACGTTCCGGACGACGACGTCGTGCGGAGTTGCTTGGTCGCATTAGAGTCACAGGGCGGGATCATGACTCCAGTGGCGTTTTCCAACGCTGCGGATGTGCGGGTGGGAGCCTTGGACGGTTTCATCGCAAAACTACAACGCGTGCTAAACGTCGATGGTTACGAAATCCTGACGTTCAGTCGTAACGAAAACCGAGTTGAACTCAACGTCACCAAACTGCTGCGTCAGTTCGATCTGGAATAACGAATGGAAATCAGTAACGAACGCCGACGGGAAATTATTGCTGCACTGCGGAAAGGAACAGTTCCGCAACGTGGTCTCGATTTTCTGGCGGTAGGCTTAAAGCCCTTTGAACCCGTGATTTCCAGCGAGTTGGAGGATGTGGCTCAGGGTGGAGCAATGTTCAAGGCCGTACGCGGAGATTACGGATGCGGCAAGACGTTCTTCGGTCGCTGGGTTCAGGAGCATGCAAAGAAGAAAGGCTTCGCCACTGCGGAAGTGCAAATCTCGGAGACTGAGACGCCACTGCACCGGCTGGAAACCGTTTACCGACGAGCGATGGAACAGCTTTCCACGAACGACTGCGTTCTGGGTGCGTTTCGTTCGATTGTCGATGGTTGGTTCTATGGCCTTGAAGAAGATGTACTCGCGGAAGGCACCATCGATCCGTCCGACGAAAAGGCGTTGTCCAACCGGTCTGATGAATTACTGGAACAGCGTTTGGGGGAGATCACGCGTGCCACGCCACAGTTCGCCGCCGCTCTGCGAGCCTACCGTGGGGCTCAGCGAAGGAATGACCACGCAACGGCGGAAGGCCTAGCGGGCTGGCTGGCGGGGCAGCCGCATGTGGCCGCTTCGGTGAAACGAGTGGCGGGGATCAAAGGCGATGTTGATCACTATGCTGCACTCAGCTTCCTGCGGGGGCTGCTGCTAATTCTGAAGGATTCTGGCTATTCCGGACTGGTGCTTGTTCTGGATGAAATCGAAACCCTGCAACGCGTGCGCGGCGATGTGCGAGAAAAGGGGCTCAATGCGCTGCGTCAGCTCATCGACGATATTGACAGCGGGCGTTTTCCGAATCTGTATTTGCTCACGACAGGCACACCAGCCTTCTTCGATGGGCCTCAGGGCGTGCAGCGTCTGGAGCCGCTGGCCCAGCGTCTGCATGTGGACTTTCAAACGGATCCCCGATTCGACAATCCTCGTGCAGTTCAACTTCGGCTTTCCGCCTTCGATCATGAACGATTGCTGGAGGTCGGCATCAAGGTGCGCGACCTCTTGGTTACTGACTGCACTGCCCCTGATCGAGTGCGCCGCCGTGCAACAGACGCGTATATCGATCTTCTCGCTCGTTCTATTACCGGAAAACTCGGCGGAAAGGTGGGCATCGCCCCCAGGCTCTTCCTTAAGAAGCTGGTCGCGGATGTGCTGGACCGGATTGACCAGTTTGAGGATTTCGACCCCCAGCAGCATTACCAATTGACGGTGACGAGCAACGAAATGACTTCCGTAGAGCGTGAAGCTCAGGCCAAAAGCGTTGAAGATATTGAGTTAGACTTGTGAACGGAGAGGCTTGTTCGATTAAATTCCGGGAAGACCTCTGAGATTTCATGCTGAATCAATCTGCAACGAATGATCGAAAAACAACTGCTACTGAAAGCAGCGATACATGACCGAAGAAACCGATTCTGTCGCCGACTTATTATATTTTGCTGCCTCTGATCGGCGAGTCTGCCCGCAACCTCAGCGGTGGAACGAGCTTTGGCAGATGCTCCCGAGCAGGGAGAGGAAGGGTGACAATTGGGTGCCTGCATTGCCATTGATTTTGTGGGCATGGTGGGAAGCTACTGACCAGCAGAAGCAGGATCGACTCGCCGAGCACATTTGCTTCGCAGCAAAACATGGCGCATTTGAAAAGGTCAATCAGTTTTTGAGAAGCCTCAGCGCTGAAGAGTGGTCGTACAATGGCAACACATGATCACAAAGGAAAAACGTGAACGCATTCGATAGACTCCATCCTGCTCTGCAACATCACATCGTCAATTCCCTTGGCTGGAGTGAATTGCGCGAAGTGCAGTCGTTGTCTATCGAGGCGTACCTGAATGGAGCAAACCTCGTCATTCTCGCGCCGACTGCGGGCGGTAAAACCGAATCCGCATTCTTCCCGGTCATCTCTCAGATGCTGGAAGAATCATGGTCGGGACTGTCCGTTCTCTACGTCAGCCCGATCAAGGCGCTCCTGAACAATCAGGCGGAGCGGCTGGATCGATACCTGCGACTTGTAGGGCGGCGAGCAGCGCTTTGGCATGGCGATACGCCACAGGGCGAACGAAAGCGAATTCTCGACGACCAGCCCGATTGTCTGCTGACAACTCCCGAATCATTGGAAGTGTTGCTTGTCTCGCAGAAGGTTGATCACCACCAGTTCTTCAGCAACGTAAGAGTCGTGGTGATCGACGAACTGCATGCATTTGCCGGCGATGATCGAGGCTGGCACCTGCTGTCGGTCTTTTCTCGCATAGGTCGACTTGCCGGACGGGATATTCAACGCATTGGCTTGTCGGCAACCGTTGGAAATCCCACGGAAATGCTGACATGGTTGTCGTCCGGATCAGAGCGACCGCAGGATGTCGTTTTGCCGAAAGGGACCGACTCCAGGCAGCCAGATGTTCAAATTGACTTTGTCGGGTCGCTGGCAAACGCAGCAAAGGTCATCAGCCTGCTGCATCAGGGAGAGAAGCGGCTGGTTTTTTGTGACAGCCGATCGCGAGTTGAGGAACTCGCCGTGCTGCTGCGGCAATATGGAATCAGCACGTTTGTTTCACACAGTTCGCTTGGGATGGAGGAGCGTCGACAGGCAGAAGAAGCTTTTGCTCAACGACAGAATTGCGTCATTGTGGCGACCAGTTCGCTGGAGCTTGGCCTCGATGTCGGCGACCTTGACCGAGTGATTCAAATTGATGCTCCGGGGTCCGTTTCTTCCTTCTTACAACGCATGGGACGTACAGGGCGTCGTTCTAACACCAACCGAAACTGTCTGTTCCTCGCCACCAGTGACGAAGGACTTCTGCGTGGAGCTGCTCTGATCGAACTTTGGAAACGCGGCTACGTCGAACCCGTTCAGGCACCACCGTGCCCTTACCACATCCTCGCTCAGCAACTGATGGCCCTGATCCTGCAGGAACGTGGCATCGGAAAGTCACAGTGGTTTGATTGGGTCAGAAATGTGCCGGGCTTCTCTCAGATGCCTCCCGAACGTGTCACTGAACTCGTGGACTCTATGGTGACGAAGGGCATCCTGTGGAGTGACAGCGGTATCCTTGGCTTCGCAGTAGAAGGCGAATCCACGTTTGGACGCAAGAACTTCATGGAAGTCCTGTCGGTCTTTACGTCTCCTCCACTGTTCAAGGTCTTGTCTGGTCAGAAAGAACTTGGCAACGTTCATGAATCAACCTTTTACCGCAAGGAAGAAGGGCCATCGATTCTGGTCCTAGCCGGTCGAATCTGGAAGACGAAGCACTTGGACTGGAAACGCCGCATCGCTTACGTCGAAGCGACCGATGAAAAGGGACGCTCCCGATGGCTGGGGGAAGGGCAAATGCTCAGCCATGCGATTTGCCAAAGCATTCGACGTATTCTCTGCGGCGATGAAAACGATTCGTCATGGTCAACAAGGGCCAAATCGCAGTTTGCTGAGATCCGTGAGGAATTCCCATGGGTATCAGCGGAATCAACTTCCATTGTGCTTCAGCCCAACGGTGAACTTCGCTGGTGGACGTTCGCCGGTGGAATCGTCAACACGCTACTTTCCGACGCACTGAAACCACACTGTGACGTGAAGGGAGATAATCTCTCGCTAGTGTTCCCAAAAGCAACATCACTCGACGATATTGCGGCACTGATTAACAACATTGAACCGGAAAGCGTAAGACCGATCCCGAACAGCGAAGCGATGGAGAACCTGAAGTTCTCTGAATGCCTCTCAGATGATATTGCTGCCGAGGTGTTCACGTCAAGGTTTGATGATCGGGCGGGAGTCGTACAAGCCATTGAGGAACAAAGCCGAGTCGTTGTGCATACATGACAGAAATGATTCAACAAACATGAGCAAGCAGAAAGCTGAATTCCTCCGACTGCCCGTGGTCTCCGCAGGAGCCGAGTACCTCGTCATGGGCTACCTCATGCGGCGGAACATCCTTGCCTACAAGGCCCCACTAAACAATGAAGGCTACGACCTGATCTGCATTCACCCAAATCCACGTCATCAGCCAAAGAAAGGTGAACTGGCACAGGTGCGGGTGCAAGTGAAGAGTCGTTATGCCACTGATTGCGACCGGGGGTTTCCAGTGAAAGAAGCGAGCCTTGAAGCGTTTGACTTCCTGATCGTCACGTTCCTGAACATTGGCAAGTTTTTTGGAAAGAACGATGGGACGAGCGGAGCCAGAGAGCCAGAGTTTTATACACTTTCCCGAGACTTCATCAGGGAACACCACGATGCCACGTCTTCATGGCAAAAAGTGAAACTGCGAAAGCTCGAAGCGGAGATAGAACCCTTTAAGAACGATGCCGGGTTCGAGTTGATTGCAGAGGCACTCGGTGTTGCAAAGCCGACTAAAGTGCGGTCGCCTCAGACCGGAGTGAATTGAACAATGAGACGAGGGTCTATCTGCCCACGGTCAATCAGATTCGACATCCAAATTGGGCGGCATCAAGGATTTGCAAATCTTCTTTGCCGATCACGATTGCATAGAACAACAAACGGGAACTCATGGCAATCTACGAAATCTCTTCCGATAAGTTCCGCAAGATCGACGAAACGTCGTTCAGTCACGCTGGGTTGCGTGAACGGCAAGACTTGCAACGGCTGCTACGCAGTCAGATCGAGATTGTCTCGCCCGATACGTTGATCATTTCAGAAGAGTTCAGCCAATGGGAGGACAGCAACCGCAGAATCGACCTGCTGGGTATCGACAAGAACGCCAATCTTGTCGTTATCGAATTGAAGCGAACCGAAGACGGCGGTCACATGGAACTTCAATCCATCCGCTACGCCGCCATGATTTCAGCCATGACCTTTGAGCGAGCAGTTGAGGTCTATGCAGAATTCCTGAAGCGGATCGAAAGCACCGATGATGCACGATCATCGATTCTTGAGTTTCTGGAATGGGAGGAACCTGATGCTGATCATTTCGCTCAGGATGTCAGAATCGTGCTTGTATCTGCTGAGTTCTCGAAGGAATTGACAACTACTGTGATCTGGCTGAATGACCGTGACATGGACATTCAGTGCATTCGCATCAAGCCATACAGCGACAACGGACGGATTCTTGTTGATATTCAGCAAATCATTCCGCTACCAGAGGCTGAAGACTATCGGGTGCAACTAAAGGAAAAGCAGCAACGAGAACGAACTGCCAGAAAGACCAGCCGTGATCATACAAAATATGATGTGAGTGTTAATGGACAGGTCCATGAACGACTTCCAAAACGAGTTGCGATCTTCACAGTGGTCAGGAACTTGGCAAACTCAGGGCATTCACCAGATGCAATCTGTGCTGCCGTGCCGTGGCGACAGTCTATGTTTCGAGTTGCGGAAGGCAACTTGTCTGTTGACCAGTTCGTGGCAGATCAGCAAGCGGTTGCAGCAAACGGCGGACGGGGGTTTGATGACAGCCGATACTTCTGTGTGGACGATGAACTCATCCACTTCGATGGCAAGACATACGCTTTCACGAACCAGTGGGGGCAACACACGATCAGAGCCATCGACAACATGATTGCTGCATTTCCAGACGTAAAAATCTCGTATCGTGCATTGGAGTAGGTTTTGTGACCACCGACGACACTCCCATCCGTGAACCCGACCAGATTCGGCAAGACTGCGCCCGGAAGCTCCGGGCCGTGCAGGTCAGTGATCACTTCCAAGCGATCCTCGGATGCCTGCTCGGAGAAGACTGGACTACGCCCCGACTTATTGAAATGGTCATCACACCAGACGGCCACGTTCTCGGTCGTTGCGATGGCGAGCCAGCGTTCAAAGCATTTCTAGGTGCATCGGAAGACCTTATCAGGAACATCCACGGCGTTGCCCCGATTGCTGAACTTGACGGTGACGAGATCGGGTATTTGGTGGCGAAGGTGGCTGAGATCAAGAGGCAGAAGTAATGGAGCCGGACGAATATGAGCATTCACTGCACGATGTCTGGTCGGTAATGAACAAGTTACAGAAGTGATCGGCACATTCGAGCGCTTGCTGTTTTGAATCGCATATCAGTGACATGTGGAATGACTCGATGACGAAAAGGACCGCCCAGCCATGACGGATTTGCATCGCAATGTCTTTTCATACTTCTTGGGAGCATCCCAACCGGATCGGGATCGTCAACGGCAATTAGAGGACAATACGACGAAAGCACTGGTCAATACGCTGGAGCATTGCGGTCGGGATATCGCTGTGAAGTTTCTGCAATGGCTAGGCATATCTGCGGCTGGCAGTATCAGATTTGCGCAGCAAAAGAGTTCGATTGGAGACGACAGAATACGTGGTAAATCACAGAAACTCTTGCTTGCGATAGTTGGAACAAGATTTGAGGACGAAGACACCGTTTTCAAACTGTTGAAAAACCGACCAACTGGCGACAGCCGTCCTGATGCATGGCTTTACGGTGATGATTTCGTTGTCCTCATCGAAAGCAAAGTTGGAGATTCAAATCTGGACTTGAATCAATTGGCTTGTCATTGGCACAAGCTACGCCCAAATCGATGCGTGATCCGGACATGGTCTGAAGTACATCGATTTTTCGTTGGACTGGCGAATGGCATGGCCGACACAAAAAGTAAATGGATGGTGGAACAGTTTACAGAATATCTGGAGTTAACCGGCATGACAGAGTTCGTTGGGTTCAAAGAGGAGATGTTCGAGTTCTTCGTGGCAGCCGAGAGAGACCCTGAGGCACAGAAATGGGTTCGTGGGGCTGTCGATGGGTTGGCGGAAAAGGTACTCAATGGAAAAGATGGGCTGAAGACCTTTGACGAATGGTACTCCCACAAAACTGTCGGGAATTTTGCCAAGGGGGCTGATCACTACTGGGTTGCATTTGGGCCTGAGAAAGAATTTCGAAACTGGGCACATCAAACTTTAGCGCTCTTTGAGCAGAAGCTCGACATCTTTGTTAATGTTGAACTGCTTCCGGCAATCAAGAGATTGAGAAAGAAGATTGAAAATGGCGAATTCAGAAAAGTGCTGTGCAGCCTTCCGGCACCATTCACGGTTCACATCGAGGAACGAAGAACAACGAAGCAGCCAAGAGTTTTCGATTATTTTCCGTTGGCGGAGGTCAAAACTGGAATCTACAAACGCAAACGCTATGGCTTGACGGACTTGTCGTCCCCCGGTTTCGAGTACATCGAGAAACTTCTGTGTGATATTGAATATCCGTATCTATCCGTGCGGCGAAGGATTGATAGAGGCCGAGTTTTGGATCTGTCCAAACCGAACGGTGATGCGTTGGTAAAGGAAGTTTTAGACACTTTGAAAGTATTCCATCCGTTAGTGAAACTCATCAATGAGTAGAATGAGTACAAAAATGTCTTGGCAGACCTGTCAGAATATCGGAGGAACGCAGTGTTGGGGGCCATCCAAAGTATTGGACAGATTGATTTTGGATGGCCCCAGCGTCCTCTCTTTTGGAGTAGTAGAAAATCTGAGTAAAGAAAATAGCGACCTTCAGCCGCAAGAGAACAGGACGGTATCGGCGATACTTTCGAATTCAGGCATCGGCGTAGCCGGTCGCCTGCAATGACTTGCTAGCCGTCACTCTCTTCAGCGAAGGTGGGAGCACGACTCATTCAGAATCGGAAGTATCATCGTTCTTGAGCTCAGCAAACTTTGCGGCCATTGTGGGGTTACCCTTAGTCAGTTTCTTGACGGTCAAGTCGTCGGCTTTGTTGTTGGCAAGACGGAGATTGTTTTCAGAACCGATCAGCGCATCTTTGGTCTTCTGAAGATGGTCGATGGTTTTGTCGATCTCCTCAATAGCCGTCTTGAATTTCTTGGACGCCAAGTCGTAGTTTCGGGCGAAGCCAGTCTTGAACTCATCGAGTTCGTGCTCAAAGCTCGTGATATCAATGTTCTGTGCTTTCACTATCGCGAGCTCCGTTTTGTACTTCAGTGAGTTCTGTGCGGCGTTTCGCAGCAGCGTAATGATCGGAATGAAGAATTGCGGCCGGACGACATACATCTTCGAATAACGGTGCGACACATCGACAATGCCGGAGTTGTAAAGCTCGCTATCAGGCTCAAGAAGAGAAACGAGGACCGCGTATTCACAGTTCTTTTCATTTCTGTCCTTGTCTAGTTCTTTAAGAAAATCTTCATTCTTCTTCTTGGTCGCTGTTTCGTTGCTCTCGTTCTTCATCTCGAACATGATCGAGACAATCTCTGTGCTAGCTTCATCTGAGTCGCGGAAGATGTAGTCACCCTTGCTGCCAGATCGAGCGTCGTTGTCTTTCTCGAAATATGCCTTCGGAAACGCCGTAGCTCGAATGCGGTTGAACTCGGTTTCGCAGTGCTGCTCAAGGGTTTGGCCAACCATTTTGGTCGACAGGCGAGCCTTCATGTCCAGGAGTCGCTCTATCGCGTCATCACGATCCTTGATCTGCGTCTCGTAATTGTCCTTGAGCGCCGTCTCGGTAAGCTGTTTCTCAAGCTGCGCTCGCTCAAGGTCGTTCTTCAAGCCCTGAACTTCCGAGTCTTTCGTTGCAGCTGCTTTCTGCAATTCATTCTCAAGCTTCGCCTCGGCGAGTTGGGAGGCAGTTTTCTTGTCATGCGTTGCTTGCTTGAGTTCGTTTGCGAGCGCGTCACGCTCTTTTTCCACGGCGCTTAGCGCTTCGGTCACAGCGAGCTTCTGTGTGAGCTCACCGGTATTGAGCTTAGCCTTCAGTTCCTGGATCTCAGCATCCTTGGCTACTGCTGCCTTCTCCAACTCGCTGGTGACCTTGGTTGTCGCGAGCTCAACGGCATTCCGCTTGTCCTGCTCGGCCAACTCTAGCCGCTCGTCCAACTGCTGCTTGAACTCGTTGTCGCGAACCTGCTTGAGAATGTCCGCGTACCCGGCCTCGTCAATCTTGAATGCTTTCTTGCAGTGCGGACAGGTGATTTCATGCATAGCTATTTATCTTTCGCCTTTGCCATTTGCCTAAGTGACACCTAACGACCAAGATCAGGCGGACGCCGCGAGCGTCGTCCCAACACCAGAAACGAAAGACTGCGTCTCGGCTGCATCTGATTGGTACGTCTGTCATGGCGTATGACTTGTGGGGGGTGCCGTTTCCTTTACAGGAAGCCAGTCCCCTGTACTAAAACGAAGATCTTAAGGAAGGCAGCATACCAACTGTGACTCCGATCGAACAAGTATGAGACGAGAGTAACTGCGGGGGGTAACGAACCATGAAGAACAGGGAGAGGCGACCGAACTGTATCACAACCTTGGAGACCTCCCCTTCCCAAATATCACCCTCTGATAGCTAAAAAAACGAATCCGCTTCCAACGACAAGGCAAGAAGTGGCCATGCCCAACTCAGGAATCGCCGTGTCCACAGGGCCATCCACAGTATGTCGGGCAGACTGGGATGCTTTCGAATCGAGGCCAACTTGGCGACAGACGGCGTGTTCAGCCATCGCTGGAACGCACGCTGCAACAGGACGACAGGCTGGTCCGACCGAACTGTCCCGATCGAATCATCTGAAACAGAGTGCGCAGAACGCGTCCGTTATCGATCACCACTGTCAACGTCTGGTGAAGCAGCACACCATCACCAACTACGGTGTAAGGCTGGTTCCTGTCCGTTTTGCTTTCCGTACAGAGAGTTGTCAGAATCCCGGCATCTCGGGATCAGGCCGGTGACTCAACCTCAATCCTGTGCGGCTCAGTCTTTGGGAGCAGTGATCCCATTGACTACATACTCGTTCGGACAGAGAAAAATGCAGCGATCAAAACAAATTACACAGAATTCTGCAGAGGACGTTGAAGCAAAGATCCTGAAAGTCAAGGAAATGCACAGGATCGGCACCTTGCTGCTGAATGCATTTTCTAAACACCCTCAGGCGGGAGAAATGGCGAAGCACGCCGAGACACACGGGATCCCGGCGGGCGCCGCACGCCGGTATCGGCAGTTTGCGACGCTGTACGAAGAGTCGGATCTTGAAGAGCTGTATGGAATGAGTCGCATCCAGGAATTTGGACTCACTACCACACATTTTCGAGTACTGATCGGCGTGAAAAAAAAGGAACTTAGAAGGAAACTGACGGAAAAAGCCATCATGCAAAAGCTTTCCATCAGCGATCTGAGGCACCTAGCACAGAAAAAGAAAAAACCGCGAAGTCGGCCTAGCGAAGGTAAGCCTAGCGGACGTAAGCCCGATATTCTCAGATTCCTCGAAAAAGACCGCAAAAACAAACTATTCCCGGAGCGACTGCAACTGGACATGGCAAAGTGGCGTGCATTGCTCGGTTATCTGCTCGATCGAATCGACGACATGGATCCACGCATTGCCACGTCGCTTGAGAACCTTCAGGCGTCGGTGGAAAACGTAGACAGTGTCTGCAAAAAAGTGAATAGCGAGCAGATCCGCCGAAAATAAACTCCGGAATTGCCATGGCACCGAACCCTGTTCGACAATTGAGACCTATGTTTGAATCTGTCCTTCGCGTGATACATTTTTAGCATCAACCGGCGCGCCTGACGTAATGTGGCTACAGTAGTCGTTGCAACGCACCCTTTCATCCTGTCGCTCATGGATCGGAGTCCAAGTCTTTAGGTCGCGTTGTCCTGTCTCTGCCGCCACTTTTCTGAGTGCATCCGACAAGTCGATGGCCGACTGGAAGCGATCGCGGGGATTCTTCTCCAGCATTTTCAACACCTTGGAGAAGGCTGCCGGGCAGGGACGTGTTGACGTGTGCTTAGTCGGCATTGTGCGTTTGTCTGTGCTCGACGATGTTTATTTGCTGCGTGGGATTCAAATACCCGCCTAGCTTGAGGCACGCCATACAGAGATTAGACCGCTTCCGGCAAATTTGCCGGAACCGATCGAGAACAAAACTTTCAACACGTTGAAGAACCATGGCTATCACATGGAACACGACCACGGCGAGCAGAATCTGTCGGTGGTCCTGATGCTGATCATGCTGCTGGTCTTCCTCGTGGACCTGTCTGCCGACAGACAGGCCAGACGCAGTAACTCTGCTGTCCGGTGTTGCAGAACTCGTGGTAGACATCCACGGCAACGCTCGACACACCATGGCCCACGCAGACGCTGACTAGGCGTCGCGATTATCGTCCGCGCCCCGGTGCCGCGCCAGCGCCCGTGGGCTCTGTTTTCACAAGGAATGTCGGCGCCTGGAACCGATCGGCTCCGACAAAAAAAACAAAAACAGTTGCGTTCCTATGGCTCGACGTTGATCTGGGCCAAACTAAGATGCGTCCCGGTCTAGTGACCGGGAATTGCTGAAAAACTGTCTTGTAGGAATGTGCCATGCGAAACCTGACGATCGGCTCGGCAAACAAATCCCCGCACACATGTCGCGACGCGGTGGCCGCTGGCGGATTGTTAAACTCAGCATTCCAGGTGAAGGTTATTCTGCAAGCATTGCTTTTTGGGCAACTGATCCAGAGCTGTCTTTTCGCCGATGACGCGGCAGTTTCCACGAAGGCGTCGGCGACGGAGGTTCTTCGTTTTTTCTTTACCTCCGAGGGCAAAACGGGGATTACAGGAATTGATGGCAGCGGACTGCGGTACTTTGATTTTCAGGTGCTGGGGCAGGCTACGTGGCAGCCGGGACCTTCGTTTTCTGATGGTCGCCGCGTCATTTTCTTGAGCATGGAACCGCGACGAGACGGCCCGGGGCGACCGTTTGAGGAGTATTACACTCAGACACCCACTCATATCTGGGTTCACGACCTGAATGACGGGTCTCTGAAAGAACTTTGCGTCGAGGACCGAATCGCTCCATTCGAGACACCAGCCCTGCTGATTGGTGATGACCGTCTGCTGGTTCAGGTTGTGAAAGATAAAGTTGGCAGGATCGTGAGCATGCGTCTGGACGGCAGCGATCCACAGGATTTTACAAAATCCGGAGAAGGGTTGCCTTACGGCTTCAGTCTGAGTCCTGACGGTAAACGCGTTGCCTTTCATCTGGCTGGACCTGCCGGGTACCAAGTGATGACAAGCGACGCGAGTGGCAGCAATCGAGTGGTTTTGGCCAGTGGACCGGGGCATTTGTATTTCGGCACAAGCTGGTCACCGAAAGGCGACAGGGTTTTGTACGTCGACTGTCAGCCGGGCAGTGATCCGGGGCACGACTGGGCTGACGTTTGTGTGGCTAATCCTGACGGATCCGGACACCATGTGCTGACCAGCAGCAGCGCGATGTGGTTCGCCGCGACGTACGGACCAAAAGAGAAACACGGCAGCGGTTCAAATCTTCCTGCATGGACACATGACGGAAAGATTCTTTTTCCACGCCGCTCCCCGGACGCTCGGGTGCCATGGCAATATCGTGTCGGCCAACCCGATCTGGATCACTTTAACCGAGATTTCCGGCCAGATCTGGCTCGCGGTGGTGTCTGCATCAGCCGTCTGGATCCAGTCAGCGGAAACGTCACCGATCTGACTGAGCTGAAAGATGGACAATGGGATTTTCGTGTCTCAGAGTCGCCGGACGGAAAATACATTGTCTTTTGCCGCGCCGCCACCGGGGAATCCCCTGCGATCTGGGTGATGAATTCGGATGGCAGTAATGCGCATCCTGTCACACGAGGAATCGCTGACAAAGGTGTGGATCACCCGCGTTGGCTGCCCAGAAATTTGACAAATCCATAAACATCGGAATCATCGATTTATAGTGTGCGGTTATCATTGAGGTGTATTGGCGAGCGGTGTGGCGTCAGCCCACCGAGTGTGTTTCCTGCGATTCCAGTGGAACGAACAACATGGGTCATGCAAAAAGCTTGAAGGGCTGACACCTTCCACTCGCCTGATCACCTCAATGGCGACTGTGACGTAGAATTCACTGAAGGAAAAGCAGCAATCGCAAATCCTCTATTTCGACGCCGTCAGGACCCCGATCTGTGGACAGATCCGGGGTGCATGCCATACACATGCTGATTTTGAGGCTTGCTTCAAGGTCGCCACATGCCCGGAAGTCCGCCGTTTATTAAACCTGTCAGAATTGGAGTCATCGGACTCGGTCGATTTGGACGGCTGCACGCGCTCACTGTGGCGGGGCTCGCAGAAGCTCAGCTGGTGGGGCTCGTTGCACGACGACAAAGCAGTCTGGACTCTTTCATGCAGGAGATGCCTGGTGTTCCGGGATGGACAAGTCTGCAGCAGGCTCTTGAAGAATGCGACGCAGAGGCTTGGGTTGTGGCCTGCACGACAGCCGCTCACGTTTCTGTGACTCGGCAACTGCTTGAAGCTGGAAAAAAAGTACTGCTGGAAAAACCCATGGCTGATAACCTCCAGGATGCGTTAAGCCTAGCGTCGCTTGTGCAACGGGATTCAAGCAATCTGATGATGGGACATCTTGTCCTGTTCAACAGTGAATTCCGGCAGTTGCTGGACGAAGTCCGGCAGCGAGGCAAGTTGACCTATCTCGACTGCGTCCGGCATCGGCCGGCAGCGATCGTCCAACAATTTCCCGGAGAAAATCCGTTGCATGCCGTGATGATTCATGACTTGTACTCGATCCAAGTTCTGCTGAATTGCGAGGAACCCACACACTTCCATGCGTATTACCATCGGACGACGGAGGGCGAAATCGATCTGGCTCTGGCACATCTGGGCTGGAGCGACGGTCCAGTCGCATCGTTGGCTGCATCGTATCTGACGCCCGCAGGAATGCCGCCGAGAGGTTTTGATCGAATGGAAATTTTCGGCGACAAATGGTCGGCCAGATTGAACACCAATCCACGACCGATGGAAGTCTGGGCCGATCAGGCGCAGTGGCCGATGGCGTTGGAAATTGGATCGGGAGTCAACGGAGCAATCGGCATGCTGGCTGAAGAACTTCGCTGTTTCTGTCGTGTCGTACGAGGCCTCCAAGGCGTGCCTGTCGGGGCGACTTATTCAGACGCTCTTCAAGTGCAGCGTTGGATGGACCGCCTTGAAGCCTGCGTTGGGTTGCGGGCGAAGCTCGCGTGACTTCATTTTGGAAAGGGTGCTTCGATGCTCAAAAACATTTTGCTGGTGGCGGTGACGATCGTGTTTGCTTGGACGGGGAGCGTTTTCGCGGACACGTTGTCCGGAACGATCCATCATAAAGATGGCTCCAAGGTTGCAAAGACAGCAGCAATCACGACTAGCTGGAACTCCGAGCGTGGGACGTATCCCGCCAATGGCGAGTACAAAATTGATTTCAAGGGGAAGGTTGGCAAGCGGATCACGATCTATGTCAACGGTGACAAGTACACCGTGATTGAAGTCAAAGGCGACACCACGCTGAATATCAATCTGACCAAGTAATTGAGCCAAGCCAGCGTCGGCCCAATTGCACTTACTTTGAGCGGAATGGCGCTAGCACCGGTGTTGTGGCAGGCGTTGTTACAGCCAATACACCGGCGGCTAGCGCCGCGCCGCTCAGGAACACGGGACAAAGTCAGGTGGCTCCGGCGAGTCGCCCATTCCATTCGATAACGAGGTGACGTATGCGATTGATCGTGGCGGGTCTGTTACGTAGCTGTCCATTCCGCGCATGGAAGAGTGGTTGAACATTGGCTGCGTGTTGCGCAGGCGAAGCTGAAAGCGACGGTACGTGGCTGATAAGTGAATCGCCAAAATGTTGTGACCCGTGATCACATCACAATTTGGCCATTCAAACTTCTTGAGCGCGGAGTGATTGCGGATTCGACCCGGTTGTTGGCGACTCAACAGAAGTCACCCAGGTGCAGTCATGGGCTACTGGCCGCTCCCGCTGAGTCTCTCGATCCTACGCATCACTCGGCGCGACCACCTCTTGTAATGTGGGATCACGCATGGTTGAGAACTAAACGCGGAAAGCATCAGTATCCGGCCCCACATCACTGTCAAACACACTAGGTCGACGATCGGTAGTATTGACAGCGACTGCATCGATTCGTCCGTCGTTGTTGAAATCCGCCACGGCGACATCCACAACACCGTCATGGTCGATATCAGCAACCGCGACATCGAAGACGCCATCGTGGTTTGTGTCCGCAATTGCGTGGTCAAAAACGCCGTCATGGTTTGTATCGGAGACCGCGACATCTATTACACCGTCGGAATTCGTGTCTGCAGCAAAGACATCGGCACGGCCATCGGCGTTTGTATCAATGACGACAGCGTCAACTCTACTGTCATAGTCCGTATCGGCTGCTACGACGTCAATAATCCCGTCCCCATCAGTATCAGATCCGAATACATCGAGGCGCCCGTCACTATTGGTGTCGTAGCCAACGGTGTCGATGTTACCGTCAAAATCTGAGTCAACTGCCGCAAAGTCAGCGAGTCCGTCGCCGTCGGTATCCATTACGACGGCGTCAATGAGACCGTCATGATTTGTGTCAAAACCGAAGCCGTCAATTACACCGTCGTCATTGACATCAAGGGGAATGCCATCAACGTCGTCTGCATGAAAATCAAGATCATCAGTCATGGATCAGTCCTTTTTTAACGAGCCGGGGAGTTCATAGCCAAATTCAGAGATCAATGTGCCAGCCTGAGTGTCGGTGGAAGCGGCGATTCTCTGGACGAGCTGATGTCCAAAAAGGCCGCTGCCGGGTACCACTTCGTAAAACTGTGAATTCAAATTCTGCTGCAACCATTCACGCATTGCAATAACCATCCGATTTTGTACGACAGAAAGTTGATCGCGAGGGATTCTTTCCAGCAGTTTCCGGTCTCTTTCAAAATTCGTTTGGCTGAGTTGTTCCATGGATTGACGGCATTCGAAGGCCATCACCATTCCGCTTTCCTGGATCACCTCCCACCATTGCAGAGCTTGGCAGCCGTAAGCTCGAAGTCGAATTCTTTGTTCAACGTCCTGGGCTTTTTTTTGCAGATGTTTGCCGAAGAGACTCAGGCCCATTGTGCCCAAAATGGCGACTCCAATCGGATCACCCAGCGAGGCACGTCCCATGCCCATCAATAACTGTGCGCCCATGCCTCCAAATGCACTTAAGATCGCCCCTTTCTCCGCCATACCGGCCGCATTGCGCACGGAAGCCAGAGCAGCACAACGAACTTCCTCTGGGAAAGCGAAGGACACGGCATTCAGGTTTTGCCCAAGCTCCTGCAGTGGCCGCCCTAGCGACGCCTGAACCTGTCGTAATTCCCCGCGAACAGACTGCTGAACTCTCCACGCTTCGCGGTTTCGCCTTTTCTCATCCAGAAATTGATCACCAAATGTTCGTTCTAGCCAATCCCTCTCAAGGCTTGCCCAGAAATGGGGCAGATAGAGCGAACAGCGGTCAAACCACCTGCCAAGTTGTTGTCTTGAAATCTCTAGGATCGATAACCGCTGAACCAGTCGAGCGCTCAGTTCATCATTTAACGGGCCAGATGGCGCTGCATTCAGCTCTTCGCGAAACTGGCGAATCGTCCCGTCAATCTGCAGTTGCTCGTGAGTCACGATGAGACTGCCGAAGATCCCTGCGAGAAATTTCTCGGTTCGCCGACGCGTGAACGTTTCGTAGAGTTCACCAAGCTTGACACCGCTGGTGCTCATCCTGAGAGCTTGTCGTTCCCTGCCCTTCCAAAGGGCAATGATGGCCTCTGGACTGGCGGTCAACTTTGTCGTCGCACCAGTCGCAGCATCAGAGATCTGCACCTGACCATAGAACGTGGTCCAAGACAAACTGCCAGCCGACACCTGCAGCGAGGATACGACCTGCTGATCGCCATCCGCCCTTCGAAGGTAGATTTGACCAACTTCGTCCAACATCAGTTTTACAGGAACTGGCGGATTGTTCTCTTCATCCTCAAGCATCGCTAACGTAACGGCGGGATCGCCGATACTGATGCGATGCTCAGTGGACTTGCAAAGGGTTGCCCAGAGACTCTCGCACTCGGACGGTAGATTCACCCTGAAAAAAGCTCCATTCGTCTGAAGGAATCGGCCAGCAGGAAAGTCATAACAGACAAATTCAGCGTCGTTCGTTCTCTGCCGGAAACTCTCCGCACCAACCCATGTCTGAGCAACATCACCGGCGATCGTCATACCAACAGGTGTCGACTGCGCTTCGAAAACCGGCGATGCTCTCAGTTCCGCCGCAAAAACTGGCTGATCGCTTTGTGCCTCCGATGCATGACTGCGAAATGCCGCACGCAGCAATTGAAACGATTCGGTTCCGGGATGTGTCGAGGGAATCGATGTCTTTGTGTACGTGGAATTGGGTTCTGGATGATCTTTATATTCGAGAGGTTTGGGCGTACCTGTACTTTGAATGCTAGGCTGTTCAGAATCCGTCGGGACAGACACCGCGCCGTGCGGTGTAATGACCAACCGGGAAACGCCCTCTTCACTCCACGCTAAACACTCCAGGCCCTGCTCAATCTCTCGCCATGAGATAATTCGAGCGAAGTCAATAGTGCGATCGATTCGATCATTAAAGAATCTTACGTTGCCGTCGCTGACACTCACCCAACTTACAAATGACGAGGCAATCGGATGAAAGAATGACCCCGGACGCGAATGGCTCGTTCTGACAAACAGTGGAAACGGCAACAGTTCTCCATCGCAGTCCCGATCGCGACTCTTCAGCCATTCCCCAAGCAGATTTTCTATGCGTCCTCCAAACGGTGGAAGAGTATCGGCCATGAAGTTCAGGGTCACCGTCAACTGCTGGATTTCCCGAAGTGGCTGAATCTCGTTCAGCTCGATTTCCAGTTCGGTACCGTTCATCCGCACGGTTGTGCGAAACTCGTTTTTTTGAAGTGACCAGACTCTTTGTGTAAGTCCAATTTGCCCAACCACAAACAATGATCCGGACTCGGTCACAACGAGCACTCGGCGGTTATCGATCACATTACTCTGGTCAATTGCGGATGAAACTTTGCTGGAAACAAACTTCAAAAAGCCTGTTACGTTGCTGGATGGTTGACCAGAATTGATTTCTCTGACTTTGGCACTCTGTAATCGAGTCCAGTAAACAATACCTTCCGGCTTCAATCCTGCTGCCACGATTTGTCGCCATAGCTCTTCCCCCAAATGCATTCTAAGTCCCGCTGCGTGGGGACTTGGTGGCAACGCCGAGGATTGATGATTTAACGGCGGGACGCGTGGTGACAGGGAGGGAGGAGCAACAGGCACCGGTTTCAAAGGTACGGATTGTTTCGGTGCTTCAGCAGGCGCAGGCTTGGTCGTTAACTGACCTGCCGAAGTTCGGCTGTGCCCCGAATCGATTTCAGGCGTTCGATGTGTTGCGATCCTAGGCTCTGATAGCTCTGGAGGTTGTTTCCGATGGCGCGGAGTGGACTCATTGTTCACGGCCGTCGTTGACTCATGAATGACAGCAGTCGATGAAGCAACCGGTTTCGGTGTATGATTCTCGGCGGCAATCAATTGGAATTTCGCGTCAGCAGGAGTTGTAGGCACCACTGGCATTGCAGATGGAAAGAGTCCTTTGGTCCGGGAAGCTGGTATCCAGTCTGGCAGTGACGCATTCCAGATTTGATCGCTCAGATTCAGCTCGCCGATACGGGCCATGTGCCTCAATTCACGGGCATCGACAGGCCCACACTTTTCTCCGTCCCGAAGAAAATACCACGCTGTAATCTCGGCCATGATGAGTTTTCTCGACGGGAATCAGCCACCCGAAGCACATGCCCTTCTCTCCACGCTCTGAAGGGCGACGTTGGTACTCTAATGAAAACCATACCCAAGTCAATTCGTAGTGACAAATGGGGATCGCTGGACGTGGGGCAGCAACACTTTGTGATCGCGCGGCGGGTTGCCCGCAATCGGCTGTCAAAAACCTTGATGCGTGTCCCGGCCAAGTGAATTGTGGAATCGGATATCGCCCGCGCTGCAAACATTGGCCTGATCGTACTTTCCATACATGGTCGAACTGGCTTGTCACAGGTAATGCTGGGCAGTGTCGCTGACGGTGACCAATTGCGCACAGGACCGAGATGGATTACGTCTCGACGAGGACGCTTGAAACTCTATTCCGATCGGCTTGAGTGTGGCGACTGGACAATTGCGTGCAATGACATCCGCGAGGCCGTACTATCCTCCATACTTTGACTTGCCGCAGGAGCAGGGCACTAAGGGGCGAGTCCCAGATGCTTGCTTGCTCCAGGCCAGAATGCTCTCATATACTCCACGTTTCAGACACGCCACGTTTTCGTAAAGGATTTTTGATGTCGTCGCCTTCAAGAGGTCCTTCAAGACCAAACACCGTTGTGATAATCCTCGGTTCCGCAATTCTGATTGCCCTGATCGTGCTGATCGGAATTCTGCTGAGAGGAAATCCGCCGCCGCCGGAGCCCAAACCGCCTAGCGGGGATGGCGGTGTTTCGGAGGGCGAGTCAGCGGGCCCCGCCGAAATCAAGACGCATAACCCGTTACCGAAGCCTAAACCGATTGATCAGCCTGCCCGTATTCGCGAGACGGCTCGTGAAGGTGCGACTTACCGGACAACGGTCAAAGCCGGTTTCACTGCCCGCAGCGAAGACAAAGACTGGGGGGTGACAGCTGTAATAAATTCCACCTTTATGGCTGAGTTCGTGGTCAATCGGACGGTGGAGAAAAATGACGGTCGCGTCATTGTCGAGCGACGTCACTTTGAGCAAGCCCGTGCGGTGAAGGTTCTGTGCGAAGCGGAAAGTGTGCAACTGGATCTTGGCGTTCCGAATGAAATGATCTTGGTCGGTTTGGGCCTCATTGATCCCGGCATTGCTCTCGTAGCACACATTGTTCGGCAAGCTGTGGAAGAGGGAGCGGAATCGGCCGTGATAGCCGAACTTCAAAACACTGCAAAAGCATTCACTCAACTTGAGTCGATTGAAGGCAAGACTGTCAGGATCACCTATGAAGACGGTTTCGGGATCACGGAAATTGAGCCTGTCGGCTGTAGCTTGACCACCGATGAGATGGATTATTTAGCCGGCATATCCACACTCTGCGACTACTACATTCTGCCTGACCTTGAAACGAAAAAAGGCCAGACATGGGACGTGGAGGCACAGCACCTGTCCGTGATGCTGGACCCATCATGGAATGCGCGCCCCACAGGGATGCTCTCAATGAGGCGTCTCCATGACGAATTGGTCGATGACAAGCCAATGGTGAGGCTGCAGATGTATCAAGGGACGATGAATATGGTCGCCGATGACGGTTCGAGTCGTCGAGTCGGGACACTTGTTCCACGGGGAATTATGGTATTCGATTTGACTGACAAATTTCTACGATCGGCTGAGTTGACGGGCAGCGTGGCATTTGAACAAGTCTCGACAGACCACCTATTATTTGAAGCCCGGTTCCGAACTGAGCCGGAAATCAAGATATCATATTGGTGCGAGCTAAAATAATGCTTCACCAGAGTCCCTCATTGATCTCAGTACCGGCACAGGGCGAGCAACTGATTGGCAGGTCTACGGAAGCAGTGGTTCAGTTGTTCCATTCGTCTGTTTCTGGTCGCCATGCGACTATCGAAAGAATTGACGACGCCATCGTGTTACGGGATCTGGAAAGTAAGTTCGGCACTTACGTCAACGGCACCAGAGTTGGGCGAATTGTCCTTCGCCCAGGGGACCAAGTTCGATTTGGCCGCGAGATCAGTTACCGAGTGATGTCGGACGGATTGAGAATTATTGACGCTGCCGTTGGTATTGAACTGACATGCGAAAACCTGAACCTCTGGGGCTCACAGCAGGGATCACAAATAATCCTGGCTCGCAATATCACGTTTTCCGTTGAGCCGAATTCGTTCGTGGGAATCCTTGGCCCCAGCGGTTGCGGCAAGAGTACGCTACTGAATGTTCTGGCAACATATCATCAGGAGTATGACGGGCTCGTTCGAATTGATGATGATTTTGACCCTCGCGACGACAAAGAACAATATGTCGAACTACTCGGGCATGTTCCGCAGACCGATTTGGTCTATTCCAGGCTGACCGTTCGTGAAAGTCTGGTTTTTGCCGCTGAGTTGCGTGGTGTTGACTCTAAAGGCGATGTCGAGCGAATACTTGAACTCACCGAACTGAAACCGCATGCTGAGAAATTGTGCGACAAACTAAGCGGCGGGCAACGTAAGCGACTGTGCGTCGGGTATGAACTACTGCGTCACCCTCGACTGCTTCTTCTTGATGAACCGACCGCTGGACTTGATCCGGCCACTGAGTCAAGTTTGATGGCTCATTTTCGGCGTGTCGCTGCCCAGGGAACGACTGTGGTTTGCACGACACACATTATGGACAATGTGGAATTATTTGATCGAGTTGTGGTGCTCGGACTGGAAGCCGGGGCGCACTCGAAGGCGCCGCCGATCGGCACAGTAGCATTCGTCGGACCACCCCGTGAACTTCTAAGTCACCTGCAATGTCGCACGTATGCTGACTTGTACGAGAAACTCACACGCGGGCAGTTTGAGATATCCAGCAATACGACCACTGATGTAACGAGACCATCACAGTCCCGCGATCCTGACACAGATCAGTCTCGCAAATCGTCGCGTACGGCTGGACAGCAACGCTTGAAAGCCACGATTGACCTTCGTCGGCGCGACCAGAATTCCTTCAGTCAAATCGGCAGTCTGCTTCGACGCTCATGGGCGATGATTGTCCGGAGTCACGGTGACAACCTGCTCCGGCTCTTTCAGCCAGTCGCGCTGGGGACGCTCACCTGCCTGACGCAATTCGGAACCTCGAAGGAGTTCCATGTCGGATTCTTCTGCGTCGTCACCGCCATTTGGCTGGGCATGAACAATGCAGCACCCGACATTGTTCGCGAACGAGGTTTGTATGTTCGAGAAACGTTGGCCGGACTGCGGCGAGACAGCTATCTCACGGCAAAAGCCCTGCAGCAACTGGCGGTTGGCTCCGTGCAGTTGGTGTGTCTTCTACTGACCATCTTCGGTGTCGGCTATTTCACATTCAATGAGTCAACGTGGAAACACTTGCTTGACACTTCTGTGTTGGTGCTGGGAGTTCCGACATTACTTCTGTCGTATGCCGGGGGTATGACTGTTGGAATGCTGGTCTCGACTTTGGCCAGAAGTGGGCAGTCCGCAGTCTACTGGCTGCCAATCCTGATCATGCCACAACTTATGATCAGCGCCGTTGCAACCGGTGTCAGCGATGTATCGTATCGTGGCAACTCACCTTTCCGTCCCTTGCTTACCTGGTCCAACGGACCGCCGACGGATCCTCCTGTGGCAGCACTTACCGACGGGATTTCGCTATTACTGTTTTCTCGTCCCGCCAGCATTCTGCTCAATTCCAAGGCAACTGCTGCGGGATGGGGATTGATTGCGGATGGATTGCACCTCGCAACGCTGGTTCTCATCGCAGCACTCCTGCAGTACGTCACGTTTTGTTACTATGAAACCCGCTGGCAACACGCTCACGCGGAATGATTATTTATTACTAATCCGCCCCACAGACGGAATCCATAGAAATGACTCTGCAGCCCTCGGACTCAAGTACTAGTTCAGCGCCAGCCGTACGGCTTCGTTGGACACAGGGGCTCGATTCTCAGGATGTGTACGTCAAACATGGTCTCCGGATTGGCCGCTCAAAAGCAAATGATATTCTGCTGCTAGATGACGACACGGTGGAACTGAATCATGCGCAGATTCACGTCATTAACGGCACTCCTTCATTAAATACAACTCGCCCCGATGTGCATGTTCGCGTCGATGAACGATTGGTTCAGAAGCTGGAACTTCATCCGGGTGTCTGCTTTGGTATCGGAAAGACGAACTTCGAGTGTCATGCAGGACAATCACTGCCTGCGGGGTTGCTGGAATTTGACTTTACAATATGCAGCCATTGCGGTGAACCGTTCGCTGAGACGATGCCTCAGCCGGGTGTGAATTCAGCCTTCGTAACTTGCTCAAAGTGTGGCCAGTCATGCCTCATGATTCAGACTGCATCCTTGCCGAGAAGTGCCTATGTACCCACAAACTATGGACAGTTTACTGCCGTTTGTTTCGTGACACACGGCGGGATGAGCATCGTGTTGAAGGGCCAACGGGATGCCGGTTATGAATCGGTAGCGATCAAATTGCTTTGGCCTCCCTCCCAGCAGGATTCCCTAGCGACACAGCGATTTCATCGTGAGGCTGAGGCCCTGCGAAACATCGCGCATCCGAACGTTGTCGGTCTTATCGAATCGGGAAGGACGGGGCCGTTTTCTTATCTCGTTACTGAATGGGTCGAAGGATGCAGCCTGCGGGAAACGATCCTCGAAAATGAAGGCAACAAGAAATTCTGTGAGTTTGATCAGGCGTGTATCTGGATGCGTGAAGCATGCAAGGCTTTACAGGTTGTCCATGAACTCGGGATTGTTCATCGGGATATTAAGCCGTCAAATCTGCTCATTACCGGCGGCGGGTCACTCAAACTGGCGGATCTGGGTCTTGCTAAAGCCACTGTACAGACTCAGACAGAACTCACGCAAACCGGACAGGCCCCCGGCACGCTTCTCTACATGTCGCCTGAACAACACCGGACACCCGATTTCGTGGATGCACGCAGTGACTTGTACAGTTTAGGGATCACCTTCTACGAACTGCTGACCCATCGATTCCCGATGGGGAGGTGGCAACCACCCTCGAAAATTAACCCGGCCGTCCCAGTAGAGTTCGACAGCCTGATCGAAAAACTGTTGGAGCCGGAGCCGGAGGAACGAATCTCATCTGCTGTGGATGTGATTGGTTATCTCGATAGCTTCTTCGTAAGGATCTCCAAACGCCAAAAGACCGAGCAGATTACGACCCCAGTTGAAAGTTCTGAACGCAAATTCACCGTAAAGGCGTCAAGTACCCTTTTGGCTGTCGCGGTTGTCGCTGCGACCTTCTTCGTCTGGGCTGTTCTGTGGAAGCCGGATCCTCCGCCCGAAAAAGAGATCACGAACAGCATCGGTATGAAGCTGACGCTGATTCCAGTGGGTGAATTTCTGATGGGTTCGCCAGAGGACGAAGCGGATAGCGCTGTCGACGAAGGCCCGCAGCACAAGGTACGAATCACGAAGCCGTTTTACATGGGCGCGACGGAAGTGACGCAGGGTCAATGGGTTTCGGTGATGGACACGAAGCCGTGGTCTGGGAAGAAATACTACGAGGAAGGCAATGACAACCCCGCAGTGTATGTAAGCTGGGACGACGTGGTTGCGTATTGTAAAAAGCTGAGTTCGACGGAGAACAAGTTGTACCGATTGCCGACGGAAGCGGAGTGGGAATATGCGTGCCGTGGTGGGACGACAACTGCGTACAGTTTTGGTTCATCAACCGAGTCTTTGAAGGACTATGCGTGGTTCGGTGAGAACGCAAAGCACATCGATGATAAATATGCCTATCTCGTGGGCACAAAGAATCCGAATCCTTTTGGCTTGCACGACATGCATGGCAATGTCTGGGAATTTTGTTCTGATTGGTACGGTTCGGACTATTACGGATCATCCCCTGCGAGCGATCCTCCCGGCGCAACAACGGGCTCGGACCGGGTGTACCGGGGCGGGTGCGGGTGCGACGCCGCCGGGCGCTGCCGGTCGGCGGGCCGCGGCAGGGGCGACCCGTCGCTCCGGGACTTCTTCTTGGGCTTCCGCCTAGCCCTGATTCCGTCTGGTCAGTAGCCGGAGGCAGGGGAGCGGAGCACGGAGTGCAGGCCCGGACGGCGCGTTTGGCGAGCAGGGGACGTCAATCCCCTGATTGCGATTCCCTGCGATTCGCGGTGTTCCCGTTTGATTCGCGCAATCATCTTTCAGCGACGCTGGTGAAAGAATCCGGAGACTGACGTCTCGCGGCTCGCCGGGGGTACTACTATTTGCATGTCCGCTTCAATAGTGACTGATTTCGGATTTTGAAAATGGCTCAGCGATTTTTTGTTGTTCCCGTGTAATCTTCTGAAACCGCCGAAGCCGACTTGAATGCGTTTCTTTCGAGTCACAAGGTGCTGACGATTGATCGCCGCTGGGTGGACTTGGGCGGCGGGGTGGTCCTGCAGGCAGGCGGCACTGGTAAATACTCAGAGCATTCAGGGGACCGGCTTCTACAGCTGGTCAATAAAATCGTCGGTGCTTATTGCGGCGTCTTCCAAAATCGATCGCAACGTACCTTTTGCGATATCATGGTTTCCATGAACAGGCACAGAAACGGAAATTTTGCCATCGCACACCATGAAATGATGGCTTCCCCTAACTCGCTTGACGACATATCCGAACCCTTCAAGCACACTCACAACCTGCTTTCCACTAACTGACGGCAATTTTTTTGACATGAACAACTGCCCAATACTCAGTGCCAATTACGCTAGGTCGTTTGAGGCTGTCTCGCCACGGTGGTGCCTCTTGCGATTCTGAATAGGATTCCAGAGCGAAAGCGAATGCATCACACAAGTCAGTGAACGCTAGTTCTGCGGTGTCCCCTTCTCCGTACACTCCGGGGAGGCGTGTTGCGTATGCGCAGAACCTCCCGTCTTCGTCCTGATAAACAAAACCTCGGCACTCGACAGGGGTAGCATCATTGGGACATGAGGTGGGAGTG
>Ga0209702_10001376_pt1 | contig 46821 bp, 40 predicted proteins | sample FRY01_FD_187210 | JGI IMG/M metagenome (GOLD analysis project Ga0209702, IMG submission 187210) | Freshwater microbial communities from Lake Fryxell liftoff mats and glacier meltwater in Antarctica - FRY-01 (SPAdes) (version 2) | ecosystem: Environmental > Aquatic > Freshwater > Ice > Glacier... | reverse complement strand
GTTCTTATCACCACATTTTCTAATCTCTTCATTTTCTCCACTAACTCAAACTCGCGTTCAATATATCCTTCGTATTTGATGTTAATTTCTGCCTGTTCGATGGTCTCGGGATCGGAAGAAATTTCAGATACTAATTTTTCTACCAAATTTATTTCCGTCATCATTTCATGCAATCCAACTTGAGGACGACTCAAAATATTTACCAATTTCAGTTTTTGACGGATTGCATCAGTTCCCAAACTTTCCAACCAAGGATTTATTTCATCCGGAGAAATACTTGTTTCCTTTATTGTTTTTACAATCATCTGATAATCAATGTCTTTTGTATTTGTGGTATCAAATTTTTCCTTTGTTGCTAAACCAATTTCGTAACCAAGAGGAGTTAATCTTAAATCTGCATTATCTTGTCGTAACAATGTTCTGAATTCCGCACGGCTAGTAAACATCCGATATGGTTCATCTGTACCCTTGGTAATTAGATCATCTATTAAAACACCGATGTATGCATCTGAGCGGCCAAGAACAATATCTGACAATTCGTTCACTTTTCGATGTGCATTGATACCCGCCATCAATCCTTGGCATGCCGCTTCCTCATATCCGGTTGTACCATTTATTTGTCCGGCAAAATAAAGGCCCTCTACCAACTTTGTTTCCAGCGTATGCTTAAGTTGAATAGGTGGGAAGTAGTCATACTCGATAGCATATCCCGGACGAAACATTTTGCAGTTTTCAAATCCCTGAATTAAACGCAAGGCTTTCAGTTGCACATCCTCTGGTAATGAAGAAGAAAACCCGTTCACATAAATTTCGACCGTATCCCAGCCTTCGGGTTCAACAAATAGTTGGTGACGATCTCGATCTGCAAATCGAGAAATCTTGTCCTCAATACTTGGGCAGTATCGTGGCCCCAATCCCTGTATTCTACCAGTAAACATGGGTGATTTTTCAAATCCGGTTCGCAAAATATCATGCACCTTTTCATTGGTATAAGTGATATGACAGGGTTTTTGTTTGATAATTTTAGGAGTCTCTGTAAAGCTAAATTTACCAGGGTTTTCGTCCCCTTCCTGGACCTCCATTTTGGAGTAATCCAAGCTCCTTCCGTCTAATCGTGGCGGAGTGCCCGTCTTCATTCTGCCACTCTCAAAACCAAGTTTCGTAAGCTGCTCGGTAATGCCTGTAGAGGCCTTTTCACCCGTTCTGCCGCCTCCAAATTGCTTCTCGCCAATGTGTATTATGCCATTCAAGAAAGTGCCGTTAGTGAGCACTACAGACCGCCCTTTAAAAACCAGTCCCATTGAAGTCGTCACACCAGTAACCTTATCACCTTCAAGTGTGATTCCATTGGCCATGTCTTGCCAAAAATCAACATTTGGAGTTTGCTCTAGCATCTTCCTCCACTCTGCGGCAAATAGCATCCGATCATTCTGCGTTCTCGGACTCCACATGGCGGGCCCCTTTGAGCGATTAAGCATTCGGAATTGTATAGCAGATCTGTCGCTCACGATTCCGCTATATCCTCCCAAAGCATCAATTTCTCTTACAATTTGACCCTTTGCAATGCCTCCCATAGCTGGATTACAGCTCATTTGTGCAATGGTTTGCATGTTCATGGTCATCAATAAAACCTTTGATCCCATGTTGGCGGCGGCGGCCGCGGCTTCACAGCCCGCGTGTCCAGCACCAACTACTATTACATCATATATTTGATCATTCATGTTCCACGTGAAACTAAGTATATCTTTTACACATCATGTGCATAAAAACAAATTTACTGTATATCAGTGATTTATACAAGTTTAATAACAAATAATTAACGCAGTTATAAACATTACATTCCGCGATAAAGAAAGTTCCAGATTTGTCAGTCGTGAAAAACTATATGCAGAATCAAGCGCAATTAATGAAGAAGATCAATAATTGACTCTGGAATATAAGCTTAGGTAAGCCTAAAAAGCCTTTAAAAACGCCTCTCTGCTAAGTAAAAATTCTCGCTTGAAGTCATTTTGGCTTTTGATTTAGCGTCTTTATCGCCATAGCCGCATAAATGCAAAGACCCATGCACAATAACACGGTGTATTTCGTCTAAAACATTAACATTTAAATTCTTAGCATTGTCTTTGATGCGATCTATGCTAATGTATAGCTCGCCGGAAATACTAGACTTAGAAGTAGATTGATCAAAAGTGATAATGTCAGTATAGGTAAGGTGCTTCAAAAACTGCTTGTTGAGTTTGTAAAGGTACTCGTCGCTGCACAAAATAATGCTCAGTGATTCTAGATTTCTACCCTCGGCCATAAAAACTTTGGCTAGCCATAAACGTAAGTCGTTCTTAGCCCGTAAAACATAGCTTACATCTGCATTAAAGAAAGAAATATTTGAGGGCATAAACGCTTTCTATTCGTAGCAAAGATCTGTCTTCTCAAATTAAAAAAGGAGAAACCCAATTAATGGATCTTACTCAGCAATATGTCCGCTTGTTTTGAAATAGAGCTCAACAACTCTTCCGTTTTCCGAAAATATAATCTGATCGGCCAAGTGCTTCATAAGAAACACGCCGCGTCCGGTGGGCTTTTCGAGATTTGACGGATCGGTTGGGTCGGGTAGGTTCATATAATCGAAGCCTGTACCTTCATCTGAAATAGTGAATGAAATTTGATCGGGTTCTATTTCGTATGAGATGTTCACCATTTTATCGGAATCATATTTGTTTCCGTGTTGAATGGCATTGTTTACGGCTTCGGTCACTGCTACAAGAATATTCCCATAACATTCTTCATGTAAATTATTCTCCGCTTTTATCTCGTCAATTAATTTCTCTACCTGATTGATGCTCTCCGGCTGTGAGGCAATTTGCATAGTTGAAGTCTGCTTTTCTGTGTTCATGTGAATCATGTTGCTGAAACTGCCCTTATTGATTGCTGTCGGCTTGGTGCTTTTGGCAATTCACAAGGATACGAAACTACGAATTTCCTGCTGTTGCGAATGTAATAGAAAAAAAATTTACTAACCGATGGATGTTAGGTTATCTACTTTGCTTTTTACAATGCCACGCATTTAGTCTCTTTTACTTGCTAATTAATATTATACATTTCTAATTTTGAAGATTTTGAAAATATGAATTGACCAGGTTTTTGTAGAAACCGCTGAGTCCCGGAGGTATTGATTTCAATAATTCCGTTTCTCGACTCTTCATTTTCACAAATTCTTCGAATTGCTTTGGTGTGCGGTGGATATCTCTTGCTTCGTTCGACTCCCTTCTTTCTTCTTGTTCACGCTCGCGCTCTGCTTTTTCAGATTCTAATAATCGCGTCAAAATATCTTGCTGTCTCTTTAGAGTCAATTCGCTGATTCGTTTATTTACAATGTCCTTTTCGTTTTGCTCCATTTGCTCTGCGAGTTTACCCAAATCACCAAGTTTGCCTTGACCATCTTTGTTCTCGTTTTGATTCAATTGGTTAATCGCATTTCTCAAGGCTTCCTGTTGTGCGGCCATTCTTGCCAACTCTTCGCTCATTCCTTGCCCTGGTTTCTCGCCTGGCTTTCCGCCGGGTTTCTCACCTGGTTTCTGACCCTTTTCCATCTTCTCTTTCATTTCCTTCATTTGCTGCCCTAGCTTCTCCTGCATCTTTTTGATGTCGCCGGCATTGGGCCCTGGCTTAGGTTTTCCGGAACCCGGCTTTTTACAGCTTGAGTTACTTTCCATTTGCTGCTGTTGCATCTGGTCCAGGCTTTCGCTTAACATCAAAGCTAAATTATTGACCGCGGTCATGATGAATTGTTGGTTGGCTCTAGCTTGGGGCACAATCCGGTCCTGAAGATTTAACAATGCTTTTTCCGTGTTCGCATTGATGTCTGTGATTTGCTCATTTACGGCCGAGCTGATCTGAACCACTCGTTTACTTAGTGCAAGTAAAGAATCTTCCAAAACTTTCGCATCGTCCTTGAGCTTTCTTTGCTCTTGGGCCATTTTTAAGTATTGAGGATTATTGATGTCAACCCCTTTCAGGTTTTCCATCAATCCCTCCTGATCAAAACTGAAGCGCAAAAGGTTCTCGAGCAAAGCACGCATCGCCTGCATGTCCTCTTCGTTTTGCTCTTCTTCTTGTTTTTTCTGTTGCTGTTTTATTTTCTGACTGAGTTCCTTCATTTGCTCAGCCGCTTTTTTCTGACTTTTCTTTGCGCCCTTCTTTTGTCCTTCCGATAATTGTTTTTCTCCGTCTTGCATCTCCTCTTTAATATCTTCCTGCTCCTTGTCGAAGTCTTTCATGTCTTGAGAATACTCTAACTCTTCATTCTTTTTCTCAATATCGTCTAAACTCTTTTCAATGTCCTTAAACTCTTCGTTGAGTTTTTTTTGCTCTTCTTTGAGTTTTTCAGCATCTGCATCTTTCTTGTCGTTTTTATCGGCCAGCTTGTCTTGTTCTTCTGCTAATTTCTCAAGATTCTCTGCCGTCTCTTTCATTTTTTGCTCCAACTCCAATTGCTTGAATAACTCTAAGGTTCTGTCCAGCTGTTTTTCGAGATCCTTGCTGTCGAGCTTCATCTTCTCTACCATTTCCTGGACTTTTTGTTTGTCCATCTGTGCCATCAACTTCTCCAGCTCCTCCATCATCTTTTTCATCTCTGGCGACATCAGCTTCTCGAACAGTGCTTCCAACTGTTTTTGCTTTTCTGCTAGCTCAGGATCAGGCGTGCGTAACTCAGCTTGTTGCTTGGCATTTTCTTCTTGTTGCTTTTGTATTTCGGCAACTTTTTTCTCCAGTTCCTTTTGCTGATTTAAAATGTCGCTTACTTTCTTGCGATCTTCGTAGGTCAGATGTTTCTTATTGAGAAGATCTTTATTGAGTGTGTTTAAATCTTTCTGAAGCTCTTTTGCCTTTTTGATGCTTTCACTCAAATCATCTTTAAGCGACTTGTTTCTTGATTCGTTTTCCTTCGCTAATTCTTGCAGTCCTGGTGCTTTGAATAGACTTGAAATAGAACGAGCGCTTTTGGCACCTGTTACACCATCATTGTCCCAAACCTCGAAATAGTATTCTAATTCATCACCGGCTTTAATATCGATGCTTGTTAAATCCCAAAAATGAAAGTATTGATCTTGTGTGTTTCCTTTGTTGAATGCGATTGATGTGGAACGAACATCTTCATTTACATCGGCACCATCTCTTTTTAGAAATCGATATCTGAATTGTAGTTTGCTTAATCCATGATCATCCATTATCATTCCGCGGAAATAAATACGTTGGTAAGATGCGGAGTCGCGCTGTTCTTCAACTTCAATTTGCGGATACTGATCAGGCACAACATTGATCACATACGCAACTGAATCTTTCGATTGTAAATAACTATTGGCTGTGCTGATGGTATATCCGCTACCGGTAAGTAAACGACGCTTTAAGGAGTAATTATTTTTTTCTGATTCTTTCAATACATAAACACTATCGGCAAAGCGCATACGAAGTTCGCTGGTGTTTTGTGTTCCGATGTTCCACGTGGCTTTGGTGCCCGCTGGAATTAAAAGGTCGCCTGTGTTTTTTATGATTTCGTTTTTCCTTCCCAAGTAAGCAGGGTATTCCAATTGAACAGAAAAATCTACTAAAACCGGATTGGGCACTGCTGCCAATTCAAACTCTTCAGAATAAAATCCATCTGCCATAAGACGGAAAGAAGTATTGCCTTGCACGTTTCTAAAAGTATAATGAAGCGCGTCTTTGTTTTCTTTCTCCAACTTAAAAGTATTCTCTCCTACCTCGACAAAAACATCTCTCGGAATTTCATCTCCACTCATTCTCACATCTAAAGTAAAATCTTCGAATTGTATCACCTGCAGTTTTTCATTGGTCACATTAAAAACAAAAGGGGCTGGTTTAGAATATTTTTTTGTGTGATGAAAAAGACGATTTGCAGGATCTGTAATTAAACTGGGTGCAGCAAAGAGAATAATTACAAGTGCTAAGAGAGGAAATGCTGCGTAGGGTAAATACTTTCTGTTTTTACTCAGGTCAATGGCCGACGAAAATGAAATAGGTCGGAGCTCGCTGCTTTTCTGGTTGATGGATGCGTGGATCAAAGCCAAATGCTCCGGTTCCTGATTCGCTTGATCGTGTAATTGTAATGTGTTGATGAGTTTGTCGCGAATGGGTTGAAAATGTTCGCCAATGATATTGGCAGCTTCGGTGTGTGAAATTGTTTTTCCTAATTTATAAAGTTTAAAAAGTGGAGTAAGTACTAGTTTCCATACTACCAGTGCTGTAGAAAGGATGTAAGTATAAAATAATACAGCACGAACCGCGGGACTAAACCAAGCTAATGATTCTAAGAGTGTCACTGTGAGAAAGAAAACCAATAATAACGTAAAGGCATAAATTCCTCCACGCATCAATTGATTGGTATAAAATTTCCGGATAAAAGCGTCCAGCTTCTCCAGCAACTCTCGGTAATTATTCTCGGCGGTGGACATATGGCAAAGGTAAGGGGAATTTGAACAATTTATAACGTTTAAATCCCATCAATAATTGTACGCTAAACACTTAAAAATGTTCATTACTAATAAAAAAAGAATTTTTCTGTCTTAACTTATTCTTCCCACAACTCCCAGAGGCAACAAAACACCACTTGTTGCTTTCAAATAAATCTCTCCGCAATCTGCTGTTTCTGCTCTTTTGCCAAAATGTTCTTCTAAAAGATTTTTTATGATGAGCGATGAGAATCCTAGGGAGTAAGTGTTTAACACCAAAAACGAATTTTCCGGCTCTAATAACTCTGAAACGTGTTTCATCATTTCATTAATCATTTCTTCCAATTTCCAGTTTTCTCCGTTGGGACCGTGACCAAATGCCGGGGGATCTAAAATAATTCCATGATATTTTTTTCCACGCTTTACCTCTCGTCTTACATAAGTCATAGCATCTTCTACCAACCAACGGATACCATCTAAATTGCTCGCTTCCATGTTTTCTCTTGCCCAGGAAACTACTTGCTTAATGGAATCAAGATGAGTGATATCAGCACCTGCAGCTTTTGCCGCTAAAGAAGAACCTCCGGTATAAGCGAATAGATTTAAAACTTTTGGTTTTTCAACCTGCTTACTAATTTTTTTTACCTGCTTATAAATGTACTCCCAATTCACTGCCTGCTCAGGAAAAACTCCTACATGTTTAAAGGAAGTGAGTCCAAGCCTGAATACTAAGCTTTCCTCTCTATTAAATGAATATTGAATTTTCCATTGATCGGGCATCTCCTTTAGCTTCATCCATGTACCTGCCGAACTACTTTTGGGAACAAAACGTACATGCGCCTTCTTCTCCCATTGATCATTAGAAAGTTTTTTACTCCATACTGCTTGTGGTTCCGGACGAATGGTAATGTACTTTCCAAAACGTTCCAGTTTTTCAAAATTTCCGCAATCTATTAATTCATAGTCGCTAAATTTTTCAGGAGTCAATAATATCATAGGCACGAAGGTAATTTGTTTTTATATGTACATCCATCAATAATAAATGACAATTATTTTTAGCTGCATACATCCATTGTTCATACCGCTGTTAATAACCAAAAAAGCTGTTCATATCTCTACTATAATATTATTTGGAATTGACAAAGCTACATGGCTTAATAAGGTTGATCAACATTCCAAATTTTAACCCTCCTACTTCTCATTCTTTACGTACTTTCTTATTCACATAATTGCCCATAATTCGACGAACAATTCATTAACATCCAACTTTATTAACAGTTGTTAATAATGGTAAATTAAAATTAATAATCAATACTTTAAATCATTAATAAGGCTTCATAAAATGTGGATAAAGCCTAATAACTGAGCTTAACAATGGTTTATCAATAAAGGAATACACATTATGAACAGTACATTATTAACATATATTATTATTTAAATATATATATTATAATATAGGATGTGTATAAATCTGCTTGTCCTGTTTTTGTTAATTCCTAAGCCAGATTTTTAAATAATAACAAAGCCCCTTTTTACGTTTTTCCCCTGTACTTTTGTTCCTGTAGCCCCTTGAAAAATATCATGTCCGAACTCCTAAATCCCATTCAAATTAACTCTCAAGGTTTTGTGCATGAAACCATTGACCCAAAATTAGATCTTTTCAAGGCGATTGAAGCGCTAAAAAAGGAAAAAAACGCTGTCATCCTTGCCCACTACTATCAGGAATCTGATATTCAGGATATTGCGGATTATATTGGTGATAGTTTGGGCTTGGCTCAGGAAGCAGCTAAAACACAAGCTGATATCATCGTTTTTGCCGGTGTTCATTTTATGGCAGAGACCGCAAAATTATTAAATCCGACGAAAAAAGTTTTGATGCCCGATTTCAGAGCGGGATGTTCTTTGGCCGATTCTTGTCCGCCGGATGAATTCAGAAAATTTCGTGAAAAGCATCCCAACCATGTGGTGATTTCTTACATCAATTGCACGGCGGCTATTAAAGCGCAAACAGATATCATTTGCACCTCCAGCAATGCCGTTAAAGTAGTAGAGAGTGTGCCGAAAGACAAACCCATCTTATTTGCTCCTGATAAAAATTTGGGAGCCTGGGTGGCAAAAAAAACGGGTCGCGATTTATTGCTTTGGGATGGTGCCTGCATGGTACACGAAATTTTTTCATTGGAGAAAATTACCAAGTTAAAAGCATTGCATCCCGAAGCATTGTTTATTGCACATCCTGAATGTGAGGAAGCCGTTTTAAATATTGCTGATTTTATTGGATCAACAACAGCCCTTATTAAATTTTCAAAAGAAAATTCCGCATCCACTTTTATTGTGGCTACGGAGAGTGGAATTTTACATCAGATGGAAAAATCATCTCCACATAAAACATTTATTCCTGCACCGCCGAATAATAATTGTGCGTGTAATGATTGCCCACACATGAAATTGAACACGCTGGAAAAAGTATATTTATGCTTAAAACATGAATTACCCGAAGTAAATATTGATCCCTTGCTTTTTGAAGATGCATTAAAACCTCTGCAACGCATGTTAGAGATCAGTGCAAAACCATAATTTTTTATTTTAAAACACTTGGCTTACAATTCAAATGCAATTTTGATTGTATATTAGCATGCTCTATGAAAAAAATATTATTTTTATTATTATTTGTTTCAACCATTACTTACGGACAATCAGATGGTCCGATGAAATACTATTATGCGAACGGAAAAGTAAGTTCAGAAGGTAATTTTAAAAATGGTCAACCGGATGGATTTTGGAAAGCATATTATGAGACGGGTGTTTTAAAATCAGAGGGCAATCGTGTCAATGGACAATTAGATAGCTTATGGAGTTTTTATAATGAAGAAGGAAGTAAGACTTCGGATATCCATTACCGTAATAACTTAAAGAATGGTTGGCAGTACGATTTTTTCCCAACAGGTAAAGTATATATACAACGATGGATGGTGGATGGTATTACCGATAGTATTGCCCACTACTACCACGAAAAAGGGTATTTAGAAAAAACAATTTTATTGAATGGTGGTTTAGAAGATGGTATTGCAAAAGAATTTTCAGAAGAAGGAAGAATTATTACCCTGACTACTTATAAAAGTGGATTTTTCGTTAAACAGGAAAAAATAAATCGCATTGATAAATTTGGTTTTAAACAAGGACCCTGGAAAGAGTTTTATCCCTCCGGTGTTGTGAAGGAAGATGGAGTTTGGAAAGATGATATGAAGAATGGAATTTTTCGTTGGTTGAGTCCGGATGGTATTGTATTAAGAATGGAAATTTGGAAACGCGGAGAATTGGTGGAGGATGAATTGGCGAATGTTAAGTTAGACATCAAACGCGACTATCATAACAACGGTCGACCCAAAAGTTCGGTGAATATCATCAATGGTGTAAAAGAAGGCGTGTACAGAGAATTCGATAAAGAAGGAAATATTACCATCAGCAAACTTTATGAGAAAGATAAGGTATATGCTGAGGGTGGTACTGTGGATGCACAAGGAAGACAACAAGGACAATGGAAATATTTTTACAATACCGGAAAAGTAAAAGCCGAAGGTGGATATAAAAACGGACAACGAGAAGGAGCCTGGATTTTTTATTACACGAACCAACAAATCCAACAACAAGGTAATTATTCAAAAAACAAACCCGATGGAAATTGGAAATGGTTTTTCCCAGATGGTAAAATATTGCGCGATGAAAATTTTAAAGACGGTTTAGAAAACGGAACAAGCATTGAGTACGATGAGTTTTCCAATGTAATAGCCCAAGGCAACATGGTGGATGGGAAAAGAGATGGAGCCTGGAAATATAAAAACGGCGAATACATCGCCGAAGGAAATTACGTGGAGGGGAATCAAGATGGTCCTTGGGTTCAACTTTTTGAAGATGGTAAAAAATCATTTGAAGGGGAGTATTTTGAAGGACTCGAAAACGGATTACATATATTTTATTTCAACAACGGAAAAACCAGAGAAGAAAGAAAATATCGTTTAGGATTAAAAGAAGGCGATTGGAAAGTGTGGGATGAAAGCGGAGAACTTTTATTAACCACCACCTACGAGCGAGGCGAAGTGAAGAAGATGGAAGGAGTGAAGGTAAAATAAACAGCATAGAATAATTTACTATTGAGTAGTATTTTTTTGTGATAATAATAACTTAAAAAATTTTTCTAATAATATTGTCGTTATAAATTTATGCAGATGAAATTACACTTAATAATTATATTGTTGTGCAATATTTGTTTCACTTCTTTCGGCCAAACAGATCTTGAAATTGCGAAACATTACAACCATGAAAAAAAATTGGCCATTCAGGGATATGATCCTGTGGGGTATATTAAATCTAATAAAGCAATAGAGGGAAAGAAAGAAATTGCCTATAGCAGATGGGAGCAATTTAACAATAGGATTGACGAGTGGAGCCATCCTTTATCACCAGACAACACTAGGGATTGAAGTGATGGAAGACGGCGGACAATTATTCATTTATGCTCTTGTTACCCTTTTGTGTGCTGTTTATTTACTCATCAGAAAAAAAGACAAAATAAATTCTTTTATTGAGAAACAATAACAACAAGATGAATTCAAAAACCAAAACAATATTAATTTCTATCGTTCTATTATTTAGCAATGTGAATTCCTTTTCTCAAGGCTGCAGTGATGCCGGAGTATGTACAGCAGGACCGTCTCATTTTTTGCAGTCAGATAGTTTAAAGGCCACCAATAAAGAAAGTAGTTCTATTGGTCTTAATTTTTCTTTCGCAATGGGCGAGCAAGGGGTTAGTGTTTTACAAATTATTCCCGAAATAAATATTGGAATCGTTAAAAATTTGTCCTTGCAAGCAAAGGTTCCCTTCATGATGATTTCCGGTAATCTAGCCAACGTATCGGGTGTTGGAGATGTATTAAGCGGACTTTCCTATCGGCTCCACCAGAACGAAGTATCAGGCTTTTCTGTATATGGCGGCGTAAAAATTCCATTGAGTGAATCTAACACCAAAGAGAATAAAAAATCTTTACCTATGCCATATCAAGTAGGGCTTGGAACATTCGATGTATTGGGTGCCATAACTTATAACTATAAAAATTGGCAAGTGAATGTGGGATATCAGCAGGTTCTTGACAATGGAAATAAAAATAGATTTACGCATGAATTGTGGGCAGAGAATACAGATGCACAAAAATATTTCGAATCAAAGGCTTTTGAAAGAGGAAACGATGCATCTTTTAAATTAGAACGATATTTCAAAATAAGAAAGGGAACTTTTGCACCGGGCATCTTGGCTATTTATAGGCTTAACGAAGACCGAGCATTGGATTCAAACAATGTTAGACAAGAGCTAAAGGGTTCGGACGGACTTACCTTAAATATTATTGGAAATGCTAACATTGAAATTGGAAAAAAATCGAGTTTGAAATTTCAACTAGGGTTTCCTGTGATTATACGTGATGTGAGAGCCGATGGACTTACACGCAGTTTGGTTTTAAATGTTGGTTTTGCATATCTTCTATAAAAAAGAAAATGCTAAGAATTTAATCTCGGTAAAACACAGATGGATGTAAGTTTTTTATTCGCGTTTTTATTGGCTAGTTTAATCAGCTTTGTTGGTTCTTTGCAACCGGGCCCATTAAACATGAGCGTGATTTACACGAGTTTTCACCATTCTAAAAAATCAGCAATTCTATTGGCGCTGGGAGGTGTTTTACCGGAAATAATTTATTCCTCAATTGCTTTGTGGATCAATGTTCATACTACTCTAATAAAGAAAATTGAAGACTATTCCTTTTACGTAATCATACCTCTTTTGGTAATTATCGGAATTTATTTATTTCAAAAGAAAACAAATTCAACGGAAGTTAAAGATGTGTTGCAAGGAGAAATAAGAAAAGGTTTTTTTCTCGGCATGCTCAATCCGCTCTTGCTTCCATTTTGGACAATATGGATTCAGCAATTGAAACAAAAAAATATTTTGGATCTTAACTCTAATTTAGATCAAATTGCTTTCGTTGTCGGAACTGCAAGTGGGGCATTTTTATTATTGCTTTTGGTGGCTGTTCTTACCATAAAATATAGAAATTTAATCGAAAAGTTTTTAAAGGATCGCGTAAATAAAATATTAGGGGCAATCTGTTTTATATTAGCTCTGATTGAAGTAATTCGAATAGCGGCTTTTGTGTAATAGATTCCAAAACAAACTCAACAAAAGGAATTCTACAATATCCAGAATGTATTTTCGAGAACATTTAATTTAGTTTTAATCAGAATTTACTTTTTGTTGATTTTATTAAATTGCTTAGTTTCCTTGTATTTAGATTTAACATGCTATTATTCAATAGATAGTAATAGGAACCCGTGGGTGAATTTACTTCAATGTGAAATCAATTTTAACAGTTTCAATTGAAGAAATTTAGCATTAAACCATTTTTTAATGCAAAGGAATATGGGAATAGTGCACATGGTTTTTTATTCCCCGAGGTTTCCATCTCGACAAGTGCAACAATTTAAAAACAAAGATTGTATAACAAGGAGTAAACTAGAAAACAGCAGAGGTAAGGAATTAAAAATATAAGGAGAACATTTTTTTTGGTTCTTGTGAAGAAAAATGGAAGTAAAAAAGATTAAAGAGCAACTGCAAATACACACAGCGTATTTAAAACAACACAAGGATTTTCATAATAGTATTAATGACTTGTATCGAGCAAGTGAGCAAGATGCTTTGGAGCAGAGTGAATTAAAAGAAACCATCCACCTTCTGAAAACGGAGTTAGCCAACTACAAAGGCGAGCTGGAAAGCTGTAAACATTCCGATACAGAAGAAGAGCGTAAGTATCGCGACCTTTTTGAAAAAATGGCCGATGGAATTTATAAGAGCACCCAGGCCGGAAAATTCATAGAAGTAAATCCCGCCTTAGTAAAAATGCTTGGTTACGATAGCAAGGAAGAATTGCTTGCTATTGACATTAAAAAAGATCTATATTTTGAAGAGAGCGAAAGAGAAGTTGCAATAGATGCTGATGAAGAAGACGGAATCTCTATATTTCGACTTAAGAAAAAAGACGGAACAGAAATTTGGGTAGAAGACAGGGGGCAGTATGTTAGCGATGAAAATGGAAAGGTATTGTATCACGAAGGAAATTTGCGCGATGTGACTTCTAGGGTGAAGGCTCAAAGGCGATTAACTCAAAGTCAAAAGGAAACTGCGGATTATCGAAAAGCTTTAGACCAATCTCTCATTGTTGCTATTACTAACAAAGAAGGAAAAATAATTTACGCCAATGAAAATTTAAGTAAGATATCTCAGTTTAGCAATGAAGAATTAATAGGCAAGGATCATCGCTTCATTAATTTTAATGGTGAAAACGATGAAAATATACTCGATCAAGACCGAACTGTTGAGAGTGGAAAAGTGTGGCGAGGAGAGATTAAAAAACGTGCGAAGGATGGCAAACCTTATTGGGTAGACCAAACTGTTATTCCATTTATCAATGACGAAAAAGAGATCTATCAATATTTATCTTTACGAATTGACATTACGGAAAAGAAGAGTGCAGAAATTATTATGCGCGAAAGAGAGGAAAACTTCCGGACCATCATTCAATCCAGCAATGATTTAATTCAAAGCCTGAACAGAGACGGCTCCTTTGATTTTGTAAATGCGAGTTGGATGAAAAAAATGGGTTATTCAGAAGAAGAACTTACAAAAATGAAAATTTCTGATGTCATCAGTGAAGAGTATAAAGAAAAATGCGCACTGATATTCCAAAGAGTTTTAGGTGGAGAGAAAATTGATGATATTAAAACCGTTTTTGAAACCAAGTCCCAACAGAAAGTAATTTTAGAGGGAAATGTTGTTCCACGTATTAAAAACAATGTCGTGATTGGCGTTCAAACTTTTTTAAGAGATGTTACTGAGCGAGAAGTTGCCGAAGCCCAAACCGCGGTAGCCAAAGAACAACTAGAATTGAAAATTGAACAACTAAAAGAATCACAAGAAATAGCCCAGCTTGGAACATGGACACTTGATTTAAAAACCGGAATTTCTGAACACTCAGTAGAGTTTTATAAAATTTTTGAACGGACAAAAGAAGATTTTATGATTCCGCTTGATCAACAGCTTTCCTTTTTTTATAAGGAAGACATTCCACAAATTCAATTTGCATTTATTTCAGCGATTAAAGAAAATAAACCGTATAAGTTTGAAACCAGGATACAAACACCCAATGGAAATATCAAAGAAATATTTGCCGCAGGCAAAGTAAGCACAGACTGCATAGGAATACCCTTGAAATTACAGGGAACGATTCAAGACATTACAGAAAGGAAAAAACAAGAATATATCTTAAAGGAAAGTCTTGCGGATTTGAAAAAAACGAACTCGGAATTAGATAAATTTGTTTATAGTGTATCACATGATTTAAGAGCGCCACTTAGTTCAATGCTGGGCGTAATAGAATTGAGCGAAGACGATACAAACGATGAGCAGATGTTGGGCCACCTAAAAATGTTAAAGAATAACATTAATAAGCTCGATGGTTTTATTTTAGACATCCTTGATTATTCTAGAAATGCAAGAATAGAAATTAAAAAAGAAGAAATTAATTTCAAAGAAATGGTCAATGATATCACCCAGAATTTAAAATATATGGGTGGCGCAAATAGAATGGTTGACATTAAAGTGGAGGTAAGCGATAAATCAAAAGTCAACTCCGACAAAACACGATTAAGCATTATATTGAATAATTTAGTGTCCAACGCCATTCGCTATCAAAATTCGCAAATCCCCAATCCCTTTGTAGATATCAAAATCGATACTTCCGATACAGAGACAGGAATTATTATTCGAGACAACGGGATCGGAATTGGCAAAGAGGCACAGGCTAAAGTATTTAATATGTTTTATAGAGTTTCAGCATCTTCGGTAGGTTCCGGATTGGGCTTATACATAGTTCGTGAAGCCATTGAAAAACTGCAGGGAGAAATTTCAATAGACTCTGAGCTGGGAGTAGGAACTACATTTATAATTAAAATACCAAATAATTGATATTCGAATCATGGAAAATTCTAACAAAAAAACTGTATTTAAAAAAGTACTCGTTATAGATGATAGCGAAACAGATCGCTACGTTGCCAAAAGAATGATTGAAAAATATCATTTTGCAGAAGAAATAGTGGTGCAGGAATCTGCTACCAAAGCGTTAATTTATTTACAATCGCTTACAGACACACCGGAAGAATTACCTCAACTCATCTTTTTAGACATTCGAATGCCGGAAATGGACGGATTCGGTTTCTTAGAAGAATATAAAAAACTATCGATGAACATAAGATCGAAATGCATTATTATGATGCTGTCAACCTCTCTTGATTCAGAAGATCATAAAAAGGCGGAAGGCAACGAGTTTGTAAATCGTTTTCTAAACAAACCACTCGACAAAGAAAAAATGGCCATTCTTGAGCAGGAGTTTCAGCCCAAGTTTCCATAATCAAAATTGTAGGTTTATTAACGAATACACTTCTGTATCTTTGCAAAAAAGCAAAAAATACAGTTTCTTTATTTTCCTTAGAGACAAAATTGTTTGTACTTTAAGCACATCAATATGAAAAGCAGTAAAAGAGAGTTAGTGATTTTTTGCAAGGAAGAACTAAGCAGAAGAGAAAGTGAAATTATTGATCAACTGGCGGCTTTAAAAGCAGATGTGATGTCTGAAACCAAAAGCTCTGCTGGCGATAAACATGAAACTTCACGTGCTATGATCAATTTAGAACAAGAAAAATTAGGTAGACAATACCAAGAAGTTATTTCGTTGAAAGAGCAATTTGATAAAATAAATTTTTGCAATGGGCACAACACCATTCAAAAAGGAAGTCTGGTCATTACGGACAAAGGAATTTTTTTATTGAGTATTGCCTTGGGCAAAATCACGGTTGAAGACAATGATTTTATATTAATTTCAAATACATCTCCTATAGGCAATTTGCTTATTGGTAAACAGCTTGGAGATGTGATTCACCTCAACTCAAACACTTTCGTTATTATTGGTTTACAGTAAAATTAACACTCCAAATCAATGTTTTATGTGAAAAAATGGAGTGGATATACTGAATTAATGGAGATGGACATTTTACATTATTCCTACTCCGGAAACAAAAGGAATTTTTTGGAGTATAAAATTTCATTAGCTTTGTATTGAATTGAAAAAGAAGAATATTATATCACTGATTTTATTTTTGGCCTGCACACTAATGCTGGTTCATGATATTATTCCTCACCATCATCACGATACTATTTCAGAAGCCGAAGAACATCATCTGGCAGAACAAGCGGAACACCATCATCACGATGGGATGAGTGATGCACACGATCATACTATGCATTTTGTTCATTCATCTGATTTTGGAAACTATTTACCTTCAACAAATTTATCAGTTGATCTTTCAAAAGTTTTTGTAATTGATGTTGCTGATTTTTTATTGAGCGACTTGTTTCATGTTAGCGTTGAAAAAAACATAGAGAAGAATTGGATTCGGAGTACACCCCCGCCTTTGTTATTCTCTTTTTTATATCCTTACTCCTTTAGGGGACCGCCTGCAATTTCCTAATTGGTATAAGCCAAAATCGATGATTGCCATTTATGGTCAGATGCGTTTGCGTCTGTGAAGATGGATGTACAGCATTGATTTTATTCTCATTTTTAAAGATGGATTTTCTGGCTTATTTTAAAATCAAATGTCAATTAACGGGATAAACTCTTTCCAATGAAATCTATTAAATATATTGTTTTATTGATGTCGTGTTTGTGCTTCGCTCAACTTACTTCGGCACAGAAAGTATTAAGCGAAGAAGAGGCAATTGCACTCGGAATAAAAAACAGCCACCTACTTCAGGCCGCAAGCCATACTGCGCAAGAGCAAAAGAGACTACAAGGTACAGGATTCAATTTATCGAATCCGGATATTACAATCGAAAGTCCTACTGCTGATTTTATGACAGTTGGTGTGTTGCAGTCTTTTGAATTCCCTAGCGTATATGTTCGTAGATCGAAAGTGCTAAAGGAAAAAAGTTCATTAGCACAAACGGCTTTGTTGCTGAGCCGGGCTGAAGTGATTCAGAAAATAAAATCAATGTATCTCCAACTGCAATTTGATTTGGCGATGCACGATTTGTATGCCACCCAAGACAGTCTTTACGCTGCAATGGCGCAATCTGCTAAAAGAAAATTTGAGGCCGGTCAAATCGATTTTATAGAAAAATCCTTTGCTTCAACAAAGTATGGAGAGTCACACATGAAATTTTTACAAGCAACAATTGATGTGGAATTTTCGATGCAGCAATTACAAGTGTATACCGGATTACAAGATAGCTTATTAGTTTCACCACTGAAGCAAAGGAAAGAAGACTTGAATTCCATCTCTATTATTGACAGTAATATCATCAACACTTCAGCTTTTTCGATGTACTATAAGAAATCAGAAATGATTTCTCGAAGAGAATTACAAGTGGAGAAAAGTAAAGCTTTGCCTGGTTTTTCATTCGGCTATTTAAATCAGGGACCTAAAGATTCTGACTTTCCATTACGCCTTCGTGGAGGAATAAATATTCCAATATGGTTTTGGCAATATCGCGCTTCTATTCATGCAGCGAAGGAAAACCTGAAAGCATCTGAACAAATGACTCTTGCGCAAAGCCAAAACCTGAGTAGTAAAGTTGGACAAGAAAAAACAGAACTTATAAAAAATAGTGAGGCAATTATTTATTTTGATCAGAGCGGATTAAAGGAAGCGGATGAAATCATCAGCGCATCCATTCGAATGTTTGAAGCAGGATCGAGCGACTATGTCGATCATCTACGCATTTTGTCGGACGCCTACAACATCCGAATTAATTATATAGAGGCAGTAAAAAATTACAATCAATCACAAGTGAATTTAAATTATTTAATTGGGCAGCCATGAAAACGAACAACAAATTGAACATAATTATTTGCTTATTTATTCTATTAATAGCTCCCACAAGTTTGTTCGCCGGTGGCGGAGACGATCATAGTCATGGCGATAAGCCGGCCGCTACCACGCATGCAGATGCGCATTATTTTTCCTCCGAAGCTTCGTCGGATAAGTACGAGGCCTTAATTCGCTATGAACCCATCCACGAGAAAGAAGAAGTGATTCTGATTTTATTTCTGAGTGATTACAGGAGCAACAAAGCCATTGATAAAGCCCAAATAAAAGTATCTTCTCCCGAAGATGCATCTATGCAATTCACAGTAAAACAAAATAGCGAGGGCAGCTACGAAATACGATGTGTGTTTAAAGAAAAGAAGAAATACTCATTGGTACTTGACATCAATAGTGATCGAGGAGCTGATTTGCTCTTAGTTCAAAATATAGATGTAGGAAAAGAGTTGGAGATATTATTGACCGCAGAAGCTTCCGAAAAGTCATTCCCAATTTGGTTAATCATTTTAATCACCTTGCTTGTAGGAGTAGCGATTGGATTCATCTTTAAAAAGAATAGCACATCAAAAGGAAAATCGATGGCGAGCATTTTATTTCTCATCGTGTATTGTATGATTCCGGTAACGTCTAGCAATGCTCATGGCGATGATGATCATGGGGCAAATTCCTCAGGAAATATTTTTTCTAATTCATTTACAATTCCAAAGGAGACTCAATTTTTGTTTGATGTGTTTACGGAAAAAGTAGAGATAGGGAATTTTACAGAGAGCAGCAAATTATTTGGAACGATCATTCCAAGCAGCAATGGACAAGCACTCGTGAGTGTGCCGCAGAATGGAAAAGTCATCAGCTTGCATGTAAAGGTGGGGCAAGCAGTAAAAGCCGGGCAGTTATTAGCAGTGATTGATCAGAATTTGGACGCTTCCGCTACCGTAAATCAGCTCACCGAAAAAAACAATTTAGCAGCAGAACGAGAACGCGCAAAAAAAGATTATGATCGTTTGTTGTCGATCCAAGATATTGCCGCGAAGCGTGATGTGGACGAAGCAAAAGCCCGCTTTCAAAGAGCGGAAGCCAATTATAAATTATTAAGCGGAGGTGCAGGCAGAACAATTTCACTGTATGCACCCATCAGTGGAGTGCTTGCTAATTTTAATTTAAGCGTAGGATCTACTGTCAAGGCGGAGCAACAACTTTTCACTATTAATAATTTGTCAACTGTTTATGCCGAAGCACAGGTGTTTGATAAAGACGGACACTATATTATAGAAGGTGCAAAATTTTCTGTTGAATGCGCTAACGACAATCACAAAACATCGGAAGTGCAATTATTGTCTCTAGCACAAGAGATCAACAGCACCAATCAATCACAAAGAGTATTGTTTGAACTCAATAATCCCGATAGCGATTTTAAAATAGGAGAATTTGTCAATATACGTGTTTTTGCAAAAGGCAGCTCTAATAAAATTGCCCTTCCAAATGCAGCGTTTACAGAAATCAACGGAAAGCCGGTGGTGTTTATTAAAGACGCGGCTGAAACATATTCCTTGAGTTATGTACAGATAGGCGAGAACAACGGAACCTATACGAGTATCATTAAAGGCGTTGAAGAAGGCGAACGCGTGGTTGTGAACGGCAGCTACCAATTAAAAATGATTTATTTGAACCAATAAAACTAAAACCATATACCATGAAAAACAATCTAATAAAAACAGTACTATTATTTGCAATAGGAAGTCTTTCACTTCTCTTTGCCTGTAATTCTAATAAGCCTGATCAAGCAGAAAAACATGATCATCCGGAAGGCATGCAGCACGACCACGAACATGGTTTCGCTTGTCCGATGCACCCGGAAATAGTAGGCCAAGAAGGAGATAAGTGTTCGAAGTGCGGAATGAATCTGGAGCCTATTGCCGAAGAAGCTCACGCCGGTAATTTTGAAATGCAATTGAAAACGAATCCCGAAAAAATTGAAGCAAAGAAAATTGTTGCACTATCTTTTTTACCTAAAAACAAAAACAATTTAACTGCGGCTGTACCTTTGGATGTAGAGCATGAAAAGAAAATACATTTGATTATCGTAGACGAAGATTTAACATGGTTCAATCATATTCATCCCGAATATCAATCCGATGGAAGCTACACTGTGAATGAAACTTTTCCGCATGGAGGAAATTATATTTTATATGCCGATTACAAGCCAAGCGGTAGCCATCATCAATTAAATAAAATTAATGTTTCTGTGGAGGGTGCAAAGTCAAAAACAATAGCAAGTACCAAAATCAGAAATGAAACCACCAGCGATAAATTTCAAGTGACATTGAAAGCCGACAATGGAAAATTTGTCGCCAACGATGCCATTCATTTTGATGGTGTATTTATGCTCGATGGAAAAAGGTTTGATGTAAATAATTTGCAGAATTATTTAGGTGCCAAGGGACACATGGTAGCCATCAACACATCTACCAAAGAATACATTCACCTGCATCCGGAAGTAGAAAAAGATATTTTGCATTTCCATACAACTTTCGAAAAAGCAGGAATTTATAGAGTATGGTTGCAGTTTATGTATGAAGGTAAATTGCACACCACCGACTTCAACATTCAGGTAGAAGAAGGAGTTGCACAAGCTCAAGATCATGATCACGATGATCATGAGGGCCATCAACATTAATTGAACAGCCGTACAATTCAATTTAGAAAATTCCTATGTTAAATAAACTCATCAAGTTCTCGCTCGAAAATCGACTCTTTGTCATTGCTTTCGCCGCCATGATTATTGTGTACGGTGTTTTTACGATTGTCAATTTACCGGTCGATGTATTGCCCGATCTCAATCGCCCGCGCGTCACTGTTTTTCTTGAAGCCAATGGAATGGCTCCCGAGGAAATAGAAACGCAAGTGGTATTGCCGGTTGAAACGGCATTGAACGGCGCACCGGGTGTCGAGACGGTCCGAAGTAGTTCTACCATTGGCATTGGGATGGTATTCGTAGAGTTTGATTGGGATACAGATGTGTATCGTGCACGACAATTGGTCGCCGAAAAATTACAAACGATTCAGTTGCCCAAAGGCATAACTCCTGTGATGGGGCCCATCAGTTCGGTGATGGGTCAAATTATGTTGGTAGGAATTTCTTCTGATTCCACCTCGCCTTCCGATTTGCGTACGCTAGCGGATTTTACCATTCGAAGAAGGTTGATGAGCATCAAAGGAATTTCACAAGTAATTTCTATCGGTGGTGATAAATTACAATATCAGGTTTTGATATCCTCTGCAAAACTAAAGCAGTTTAATTTGCGCATCGATGATGTTGAAAAAGCATTAGAACTCACCAACCAAAATAGCTCTGGAGGATTTATAAATCAATATGGATCCGAAGTGTTAATTCGAAATGTAGGCAGAGCGAACTCGCTGCTCGACTTGCAAAACACCGTTGTTGCTAATCAAGATGGATTGCCCGTGTTGTTATCACAAGTTGCCGATGTTCGATTTGGAGCGAAACAAAAACGCGGCGATGCGGGCATCAATGGAAAAGCCGCTGTGATTTTGACAGTCGAAAAGCAACCCGCATACAGCACCATCGAATTAACCGACGCAGTAGAAAAAGCTTTGGCAGAGTTACAGCCATCCTTGCCCGCCGACGTAAAATTGAATCCTAAAATATTTCAACAGAAAAGCTTTATTGTGAATTCGCTTAACAATGTGGAAGAGGCATTGAGAGATGGATTTATTTTAGTCATCATTATTTTATTTTTATTTCTGTTAAACTTCAGAACCACCATCATTACACTTACAGCGATTCCATTGTCGCTAGTCATCACCGCCATTGTATTTAAAATATTTGGAATTTCCATCAACACACTTACACTCGGTGGACTTGCCATTGCCATTGGTGAATTGGTGGACGATGCCATTGTTGATGTTGAAAATGTTTTTAGACGCATCAAAGAAAATAGGCAGTTGGCTCAACCCAAACCCATATTGCAAGTTGTTTACAGTGCTAGCAGCGAGGTACGAAATTCCATTGTATATGCCACCATTATTGTTGTGCTTGTTTTCATTCCGCTTTTTTATATGCAAGGCATCGAGGGAAAAATATTTATACCACTGGGAATAGCGTACATCACCTCCATCATCGCTTCGCTTTTTGTTTCACTTACGGTGACGCCTGCATTGTGTAGTTATTTGTTGGAAAATAAAAAGTTGGGCCATGATGAGGATAGTAAACTCGTAAAGTTTTTGAAACGACAAGACAATCGTTTATTGCATTGGGGATTGGCTAAACCAAAAACAATTCTTACCGCCGCAGTCATATTAATTATTTCCTCTATGTCTATTGTTCCTTTTTTCGGAACAGAGTTTTTACCACCTTTTAACGAAGGCTCCTTCACCATTAACATTTCTGCTCCTGCAGGAACTTCATTGGAAGAAAGTAATAAAATTGGAAGGATGGCAGAGCAACTCATCTTAAAAGTTCCCGAAGTTGAATTTGTGAGCAGAAGAACCGGAAGAGCTGAGTTGGATGAACATGTTGAACCGGTTTCTAATTCGGAGATTGATGTAGAATTGAAAAAAGATAATTTGCGATCAAGAGATGAAATATTGGTAGACATTCGAAAACAGCTGGACATATTAAAAGGTGTAAGTGTGAATGTGGGTCAACCGATTTCACACCGACTGGATCACCTCTTAAGTGGAGTGCGTGCGCAAGTTGCTGTTAAAGTTTATGGTCCTGATTTAACGGAATTGCGATCGAGTGCCAATCAGATTTCTAAAAACATTCAGTCCATCCCCGGCGTGGTGGATGTACAAATTGAACGACAGGTGATGGTACCACAGTTACTCATCAAAGTAAATCGAGAAGCCTTGCAGCGGTACGGACTACAAGCCGGAAAAGTGGCGCAAGATTTAGAAATATTTTACAATGGAAAAGTAACAGGACAAATCATTGATGAAAATAAGAGTTTTGATATTTTATTAAGAACAACAGAAGAGGAGCGAGGAAATATTGAATCGATTAGAAATACTTTGATTGATGCACCAGATGGAAACCTAATTCCGTTGCAGCAAATCGCCACCATTGAAAACACCACAAGCATCAATACCATAACGCACGAAAACACCCAAAGAAAAATTACCATTAGTTGTAATGTTCAAGGAAAGGATTTGGGCACTACAGTGGAGCAAATCCAAAAAGAGATTGCAGCCAAGGTAAAATTGCCGGAAGGTTATTATGTACAATACGGCGGACAATTTGAAAGTCAGAAATCGGCTTCCAGACTCATCTTCTTTTTAAGCATCTTTTCATTGGCAGGAATTTTTATCGTCTTGTATTCGCATTTCAAATCACCACAAATTGTTTTGCAGATCATGTTAAACATTCCACTCGCCTTGATTGGAAGTGTTCTTGCTGTCTTGCTAACAGGTGGTACATTTTCGGTAGCTACCCTTGTTGGTTTTATCACACTTACCGGTATCGCATCTCGTAATGGAATCATGATGATTTCGCATTACATCCATCTCATCGAACACGAAGGTGAAAAGTTCAGCAAAGAAATGATCATTCGTGGATCCTTAGAAAGATTAGTTCCGGTATTGATGACGGCATTAGTCGCTGCGCTTGCACTCATTCCCTTAACCTTGGATCCACAAGCTTCAGGAAAAGAAATATTGTATCCGGTAGCAACAGTCATTTTGGGTGGACTCATCAGCAGTACACTCTTAGACATGATAGTGACGCCAGTTGTATTTTATACCTTCGGAGAGAAAGCGATAAAAAAATATTTTGCTCAGAAGAACAAAGGAAAAATAGTAATTGAGGAATAATTCTTTTTATTCACTATTTCAGTAACTGCGATTTGTAAATAATTTGTAAAAAAGCGGCTAGCTTGTTATATCTAAGGTATTAATACATATTTTTAACCATTAAGAATTTGGAATAAGGTAAAGCCTATTTAAAAGGGTGTTTAAATGTCTTTCATTGTCTTTAGAGTGTTTCGAAATCTAGAGGAGTGTTTTAAGGTTATTCAAAGAGTATTAGTTTAATATTTATATATTCTTATTAGTTGTTAATTGTAATTTTAAAACGCAAGCCCATGAAAAAATCTAATTTTTATTCTACTTCAATGAAAGCGCTATGCGTTTTAATCATTCATCTTTTTACTCTGAATAATTGCAAGGCGCAGGCTATAGAAGATACATTACTAATTCCTACTACTCTTGGGCTAGCCTTAATTCAAATAAGAGATAAAATCGACGTTTGTACGAATATAAATGGTGATATGTGGATTGCATTAAAGTCAAAAGGTATTGTACATTATAATGGTGGCAACTGGGCAAACATTACTAATGCTAACACCAGCGGACAACTTCCCAATGATTCCATAACAAAAGTACATTATGATGTGAATGGTAATTTGTGGATTGGCAGTAAATATGGTTTAACAAAAAAATCAGGGCTGACCTATTCGAACTATCCATATAATATTGCTCCTGATTTTTTGAAAAGTCCAATTAATGCAATCGCCACCCTAGGTCAAGAAGTTTTTTTAGGAAGCGATACAGGCTTAATAATTTTTAATACAGCCACATCCAATTGGTCTCGTTTTCATATCGGAAATTCTGGACTTTTATCGAACAAGATTAATTCTTTATCACGTGATCCCAATGGGAAAATTTGGATAGGAACCAACAATGGATTCTCGATATTCAATAGTGGAACTATTATTTCATTTGCAATGTCTAATTCAATGTTGCCGGATAGTAATATAATTGATATCGCTATTACGCCATTCGATACAATTTTGTTGGCTAAGAATTTTGGTATTATACGATTTGACGGAACTAATTTTATTTGGCTTGACAATTTGCATTACGGTAGAATCGTACCTTCATTTTGCGTCGTCGGAGGACTGGTTAATTTGGGATGGGAAAACAAATCAGTCAAACAAGGCGCAACTCTTGCGATTGATCCACAAAACAGAATTTATTATATTAGAAAGGTTATTCCAGGAAATTATGATGGTGTAAATTTACTTTGTATTGACCACTTAAAACAGATGTTTTATTCTAAAATGCAATCGAATTTTCATTATTCAGCAGGAACTGGAGCCTATAACATTTTTTTGAGAGCAATGGGTCAAGACTCAATCATATTATTTGCAGGTGGTATTGTTCAGCCTTATCGATTTATAACAATTGAAACAAAAAAAGATACTACCTATAAGGAATTACTTTTGAAAGCGATTCCCCAGAATGGAGCGGTTGTTCTTCAAAGAAATATTCCTCCCTCTTATATTGGAAATGAACTGGAATTATTAGAAGGAAATATGGTTCGGGCAATGCTTACAAATCAGGGCGATTTGCATTGGGATCCGATTGGTCAAGTTCCGTATTATGAAGTGCCCAAAGGTTCAAATAGAAATTCAGTTTTCGCATCTAGTTTTTGGATTGGTGGATTGGATGCCGGAAATAATTTGTATACAGCCGCTCAAACCTATCGTCAAAGCGGATCTAACGATTTTTGGCCGGGACCGCTTGATACCAATGGACAGTCAACGGCTCAATCTAATGCCGACTTCAATCATATCTGGATGGCACGTCGATCGGATATTGATGAATTTCGTTTTGAGTATTCATTAGGAAATGTACAAAATGGAAGCTATCCTGTACCTTCCTTCATATTGGATTGGCCCGCTTTTTATAACGATCCCGCCTATCCGCAAAGACTAGCACCATTTGTTGATTTTAACAATGACAATTTGTATAATCCACTGGACGGTGATTATCCGGATGTGAAAGGGGATCAAATGGCTTGGTGGGTGTTTAATGATAACGGCTTAAAAACAGAAACTAATTCCCCGATAATGGGGCTGGAGGTTCAGGCATCTGCCTATTCCATCAACTGTGTTGATACGGCCTTAGCGAATATTGCAGTGAGTTATACCACCTATTATCATTACGATGTTTATAATAGAAGTAATGTTGATTATCATTCTTGTTATTTGGGCATGTGGTCGGATTTTGATTTGGGAAATGCAGGTGATGATTATGTCGGATGTGATTTAGCATCGAATTCTTTTTTCGTTTATAATGGAGACCCAGATGATGATGGCGGCAGCGGCTATGGCTTATGTCCACCAACTCAAAATGTTTCTTTTTTGAAGGGTCCATTGGCTCCTCTCGGAGATGGAATAGATAATAATCACGATGGAGTCATTGATGAAAGTGGAGAAGAATTGGGCCTTTCCGGTTTCCAATATTATGAGAATGTGAATAATGTTCCTTTTGGCAACATGGCAGTAACTGATGATTATTATGAATATTTAACAGGAAGATGGGCTGATGGGTTGGATGTTACTTTTGGAGGAAATGGAAGAGGTGCAGGACCTGGCGCCACCAACATTCCTACAAAGTTTATGTATTCAGGAAGTTCTGATCCTGCATTCAGCTCACACTGGACTATGGGAACAAGTGCCACACCGCCAACCGATATGAGAGGAGTAGGATCCATGGGACCATTCTCATTAGCCGCCGGAGATTCTGCTTCTTTCGATATTGCATTTTTTACCGGACCGTATGATACATTGAGCAACCAAGCAATGACATTGAATTTAAGAAACCAATTCAGAAGTGGTTTTCTAAATACAATGAATGGAAATATTTCTTTGATACAAGGTCCGACATTTGTTTCCGGAGCGGGAACAACAAGTACCTATTCGATGCCTTTACCTTCCGGTACAAATATTTTTTTATGGACGGTACAAAACGGAGTGATAATAAACGGACAAGGAACAAATAGCATTACCGTTTTATGGGGAGTGAATGGTATTGGAAATGTTGCAGTGGAAGTGATACAAGGCGGAAATCCTTGTAAGAACTCCAAGAACATCAATGTTCAAATTGGTTCCGGTGTAGCCATTCATGAAGTGGTAGATGAAATTGTTGTTCGAATTTATCCTAATCCCACCAAGGGCTTTTTGAACATCGAAAGCGAAAACAATAAAATAGAATTCGTGCGAATCATCAATATGCAAGGTCGGGTGTTAAGCAATGAAAGTTTTAATGGCAGAGTAAATACTGATGCATTGACAAGTGGCGTTTATATTCTTGAGCTTATTGGCGGCTCTAAGAAAGCATTGGTTAGGAAAATGTTTATTAAGCAATAATTGTGTAGCCACTAAAAACATAATACTACTAATATTAATTTTACCATGACTTTAAAGGATGAATTATTCGAGCCGAATAAAGAAGATATCTATTAACAATTGGCTTATGAATTAAAGGGTAGATTTTCTCGTGGTGATTTTTATAATCCTTTGAAGGTGGATGTGCCATTCAAAAATTGGACAATCACTATAGAGAAAAAGGATATCAAGGAAATATTAATTATTGGCTCCGGAAATCCATACGGTGGAAATGCGGAATACACTAGAGTTAGCACACCGTTTCTCAAAACTGGCCATTTTCAATTTGCAATTACCAACACAAGTGCCTTAGATTCATTTGCAAATTTTTTTGGTGCTCAAGATGTTATTATTGGAGATGTAATGTTTGATGATTTGTTTACGATTATGGGAAAAGATGAAATTTAAATCAAGCAACTATTTTCTAATTCAATAATCAGGAATTTATTAATTGAAATCGAGGAAGTCAATCTTGTAATAAGATGTGAGGAAGGATTATTTGGAATACAACTTCCGGAAGATGTATGTGAAATATTCTTTAAAGCCGAATATGTAATTGTTGAAAAGAAAAAGTTGAAATTACTTACTCAATTATTTTCAGAAATCTTAGATGAACTTTGTAAAATGGGATGTGCTATAAATGATAATCCCAATATTGCTTTAACATAAAGCTGACAACAAGGGCTTTGCTGTCATCCCGAAAGCTAGGGGGCGGGCTAAGTAGAAAACAAAAAGCAGCTATATATTTATTCCTAGAGAAAGTGGAAAGAAGGTTCTTCGCTGTACCTGCTAGAAAACTCGCAGATGAAACGTTGACTACCAAAAGGAAAAAATTATTCCTTCACAAATTTCTGCACTAGGACTTTATTTGCATTAATAATTTTAAGCAAATAAAGTCCTGTCGATAATTCTTTGATATTTATTTTTGCGATGGAATTTTTAGGATTAGAAGTCCATGTTTTTACTATTCTACCATCTAAAGAAAGAACTTCACAACGAACTTTTTCAGATGGGTTCACATCAAAATAAATCTGTAAAGGCTTCATTTTAAAAATCAAGGTAATAAAATTTGAGTGTTAAAGGGATTGCAATTTTCATTTCGTACTTTTGTATCCAACAAAATATTTATTTCTTCATGACCGTCAGAACTAGATTCGCTCCTTCTCCCACTGGACCACTTCACATGGGTGGAGTGCGCACTGCTCTTTATGCCTATTTATTTGCGAAGCAAAACAAAGGCAGCTTTGTGTTGCGTATTGAAGATACCGATCAAAATCGTTATGTTCCGGGTGCCGAAGAATATATTATTGAAGCCTTAAATTGGTGTGGCATTACTCCCGACGAAGGTGTTGGTTTTGGTGGCACACATGAACCCTATCGCCAGAGCGAACGTAAGCATAAGGGCTATTATATGGATTATGCAAAGCGTTTGTTAGATGGAGGCAATGCTTATTATGCTTTTGATCAGCCTGAAGATTTGGACATTGCACGTAAGAATGCAGAGTCGCAAGGAATTCATGGTTGGCAGTACGATGCGACTACTCGAATGAACTTAAGGAATTCATTGAGCCTAGATCCACAGGAAACAAAACATTTGCTGGATCAAGGAACACCGTACGTGATTCGATTGAAAGTGAATCCGGGCGAGACACTAACGTTTACGGATATGGTAAGAGGCGAAGTTTCTTTTGATAGTAGTTTGGTGGATGATAAAGTTCTTATTAAAGCGGATGGTATGCCAACCTATCACTTAGCGCATATCGTGGATGATATCATGATGGAAATAACACATGCTATCCGCGGCGAAGAGTGGTTGCCCTCGGCGCCCGCTCATATTTTGATATATCAATCGCTCGGAATTCCGATGACTCAATATGCCCATCTCCCCTTGTTACTTAAGCCCGAAGGAAACGGAAAGTTGAGTAAACGCGATGGCGACCGATTGGGATTTCCGGTGTTTCCACTCGAATGGAAAGATCCCATCAGTGGTGAAATTTCATCAGGTTACAGAGAGAAAGGATATTATGCCGATTCATTTATTAATATGTTGGCTTTGTTGGGATGGAACCCCGGTACCGAGCAAGAGTTTTTTACTTTGGATGATTTAGTAAATTCTTTTTCATTCGATCGTGTGCATAAATCAGGAGCGCGCTTCGATCCCGATAAGGCAAAATGGTTCAATGAGCAAAGACTTCGTCATACCGATGATGCTGTTTTAGGAGCGCATTTTTCACATGAATTAATGGAGACTTTAGGAGAGGAAAATCCACTTGCCTCTATTGAATTTGCTACAGGTGCAGTGAAGTTGCTAAAAGATCGCGTGCAATTTGAAAATGAATTTTATAAAACCGGAATTTATCTTTTTGTAGCACCGACCGAATACGACGAGAAAATAATTGCTAAACGATGGAATGATACAAGCAAAGCTTTTATGCAAGCACTGCCCGATGTCTTTTCAGCAATTTCTTCTTTTACTGCAGATGCGTGCAAGCAAGCATTTGAAAAATTAGCTGCTGATCAAGGTCTCAAGCCCGGTGATGTGTTGCAGTTGATGCGTATGATTGTAAGTGGACAAGCCAGTGGAGTTGATCTTTTTGGCATGATTGAATTGCTTGGCAAAGCGGAAGTGAATTCCAGAATTCTAAACGCCTTGAACAAACTCTAATTTTTTTGGTTTCGCTTCCGTTTTCGGGGTAGATGGAAGGCTGCGATTCATGTGTTCGTATTATCTTTGTGGCATGTCAATGGAAAAGGGTCCTAATTTCTTAGCCGAAATTATTGCAGAAGATGTTAAAAACGGGAAACACGAAGGAAGGGTACTTACCCGCTTCCCTCCCGAACCCAATGGTTACTTGCATATTGGCCATTCGAAATCGATATGTGTGAACTTTGGTTTAGCTGCCCAATTTGGAGGACAAACGAATTTGCGTTTTGACGATACCAATCCTGAAAAGGAGGAAACAGAATACGTCGACAGTATTAAGGCCGATATAAAATGGTTGGGATTTAATTGGGCGAATGAATTATATGCCTCTGATTATTTCCCACAGCTTTACTCGTTCGCTTGTCAACTCATCGAAAAGAATTTGGCGTATGTGGACGATAGCAGCGCCGAGGAAATTGCAACGTTGAAAGGAACTCCGACTGTTCCGGGAAAAAATAGTCCCTTTCATGCAAGAAGCGTAGAGGAGAATTTAGATCTTTTCACACGCATGCGCAATGGAGAGTTTAAAGATGGAGAAAAAGTTTTGCGCGCACGCATCGACATGGCTTCACCAAACATGCATTTCCGCGATCCGATTATGTATCGCATCAAACATACCGATCATCATCGCACCGGAAGTGAGTGGTGTATTTATCCGATGTACGATTTCGCGCACGGACAAAGTGATGCCATTGAAAAAATTACGCATTCGGTTTGTACTTTAGAATTTGAAGTACACAAACCATTGTATGAATGGTTCATTGAAAAATTAGAATTATTTCCCAGCAAGCAATATGAATTCGCCCGTCTCAATTTGAATTATACGGTGATGAGCAAGCGCAAGTTGTTGCAATTGGTCAATGATAAACATGTGAGCGGATGGGATGATCCACGCATGCCTACCATCAGCGGATTAAGAAGAAGAGGATATACTCCGGAGAGTATTCGCAACTTCGCCGATCGCGTAGGCGTTGCCCGTAGAGAGAATATTATTGATGTGGGCTTGTTAGAGTTTTGTATTCGTGAAGATCTAAACAAAAAGGCAACACGTGTGATGGCGGTGTTAGATCCATTAAAACTTGTCATTGAAAATTATCCGGAAGGTCAAGTAGAGATGTTAACTACCGATAATAATCCGGAAGACGAACAGGCTGGAACTCGTGAAATTCCATTCAGCAGAGAACTGTTTATTGAAGCAGATGATTTCATGGAAGTGCCCGAGAAAAAATTCTTCCGATTATCACCTGGGAAAATGGTAAGATTGAAAAGCGCATTTATTATTGAGTGTACCGGCTTCGAAAAAGATTCAAACGGCAAAACTACGTTAGTGCGTGCCCGTTATGTTCCGGAAAGTAAAAGTGGAAACGATCAAAGTGGATTGCAGGTGAAAGGCGTGATTCATTGGCTCAGTGCCGCACAAGCTATAAAAGGAGAAGTGCGATTGTACGAGCGACTTTTTAAAGTGGAGGATCCGGCAAATGAAGAAGGTGATTTTAAAGATTATATTAATTCAGACAGTTTGCAAATACTTTCAAATGCCTTGTTTGAACCCGTGTTAAAATCGGCGAAGCCTAGAATGCATTATCAATTCATGCGTAAAGGATATTTTACTCCGGATACACTTAGCACCTCTGATCATCTCATCTTCAACCGTACCGTGACACTGAAAGATGGTTGGGGGAAAGAAAAAGGGAAATAGAATTTCATCGATGAATAAATTCGAGCTTTTTATTTTATAAAATATTAAATGCACCATGAACTTATTTCATCTCATTTCTATATTAATAGTTTTGTCGGCAGGATTTGCTTACATTAATTTCCGTTATTTAAAATTACCTTCCGCGATCGGACTCATGTTGGTTTCGCTCTTGTTTTCTTTTGCGATTTTAATAGTCGGAAATTTTGTGCCTTCCTATAAAGAAGTGGTGGCAGTTCAAATACGTAATATTGACTTCAGTGAACTTTTGTTAGAAGGGATGTTGAGCTTTATGCTTTTTGCAGGTGCGATTCATATCAAGTTTGAAGATTTGAAAAGCGAAAGACTGAGCATAATTTTATTTTCTTCGATGAGTGTGCTATTGAGTACATTTATTATTGGCTTTGTTACATTTCATCTATTAAATGCATTCGGTTTTCAGGTAGAATTTATAAATGCACTTTTATTCGGAGCTTTAATTTCTCCTACAGATCCCATTGCTGTATTGAGCATTTTAAAAACTGTAGGCACGTCAAAATCGTTAGAAACTAAAATTGCAGGAGAGTCTTTGTTTAATGATGGTGTAGCCGTTGTGGTATTTCTTACCATTTTACACTTAACGAAACCGGGAGTAGAATTTGATGCCGGAAATGCGCTCCTGTTATTTGGACAAGAAGCGATTGGCGGATTAATATTAGGGTTTATTGTCGGGTATATCGGTTATAAATTAATAGCAAGCATAGACAGTTATCACGTGGAGGTTTTAATAACACTTGCTGTAGTAATGGGCGGTTACACACTTGCTCACTTTATTCACGTTTCCGGTCCTCTAGCAATGGTAGTGGCTGGATTAATCACAGGAAACCATGGAAAGCAATTGGGAATGTCTGTCGTAACGGCTGAGTATGTAGATAAGTTTTGGGAGTTGATAGATGAAATTCTAAATGCAATTTTATTTGTGTTGATTGGATTGGAATTGCTAATCATACAAATTAATCAAAAGATGATTTTCGTTTCACTCATATTAATTGTAATTGTATTAGTAACAAGATATATTTCGGTATGGATACCATCTCTCCTCATTCGATTGAAGGAAAAGATCACCAGAAAAACTTTAGTGATTCTCACTTGGGGCGGCTTGCGTGGAGGAATATCCATTGCACTTGCCTTATCAATTCCTAACGATTCCAATAAAGCATTATTTGTTACGATTACGTATTTCATTGTTTGCTTTTCAATTTTAGTTCAAGGAACCACGATAAAAAAACTAGCAAAAGCCGACGCTTAAAGAAAAGTAAACATAGATTATTATTCAAGGAGAAGAACATCAGAACAAAATAAAAAGCAGAGTCAATTCGACGGAAAACACAGAAATTACTCAAGGGAATATTCGTATCTTTGAAATGCTCGAATTTTTATTTGTGATTCTGAAATCTGTCCAACGAAAATAATTCAACAAGATTTCTTATGAAAAGTAAATTAGAAGACATTCAAAATATCAAGATTGATTATTTAACCATCACCGACTATCAGGAGTTGAAGGAAGCAATGATCAGTTCGTACACCTCAATGCCCAATTCCTATTGGAAAGAACCGCATATTCTATCCTTAATAGAAAAATTTCCGGCAGGTCAGGTCGTCATCAAAGTAAACGGGAAGATTACCGGTTGTGCCTTGTCCATCATCATTGACTTCGACAGCTTCGAAAACAATCATACATACAAAGACATTACAGGCAATTACACATTTAATACACATGCCAATGAGGGAGATGTGTTGTACGGAATCGATGTTTTTATTCATCCAGATTACAGAGGTTTGCGTTTAGGGCGCAGGTTGTATGATTATCGCAAAGAGCTTTGTGAAAAATTAAATCTGAAGAGTATTGTATTCGGCGGAAGAATTCCAAACTATCATCAATACTCTGAAACCTTAAGTCCGAAGGAATATATTATTAAGGTAAAGCTTCGTGAAATTCATGATCCGGTGCTGGACTTTCAGTTGTCAAATGATTTTCATCCTTTGAAAATACTCAAGGGATATTTAGAAGGAGATGAAGTCTCCAAAGAATTTGCTGTCTTACTTCGATGGGATAATATTTATTACGAGAAGCCCAGCAGAAGAGCAGTGCGTACCAAGACCGTCATTCGATTGGGTTTGGTACAATGGCAAATGCGTCCGTATAAGAATGTAGAAGAGTTGATGGAACAGGTAACTTATTTTGTGGATTCGCTTAGCAGATATAAAAGTGATTTTGCATTATTTCCCGAGTTCTTTAACGCGCCTTTGATGGCAGCATTTAATCATTTGAGTGAAGCAGATGCCATTCGAGGATTGGCAGAATTTACCGCTCAAATTGTACAGGAGTTTTCGAATCTTGCCATTAGTTATAACATCAACATTATAACAGGTAGTATGCCCGAACTTGTAGGTGATATATTGTATAACGTCGGTTATTTGTGTCGGAGAGATGGTACCCTCGAACGTTTTGAAAAGCTTCATGTCACACCTGATGAAGAACGAGTGTGGGGATTGAAAGGCGGAAGTAATTTTAAAAGCTTTAATACCGACTGTGGTAAAATTGGAATTTTGATTTGTTACGATGTGGAATTTCCGGAGCTAAGTCGATTGCTTGCAGATGATGGAATGAATATTCTTTTCGTTCCCTTTTTAACAGATACGCAAAGCGGATTCTCTCGTGTACGTCATTGTGCACAGGCGAGAGCCATAGAGAATGAATGTTTTGTTGCCATCTCCGGGAGTGTAGGAAATTTGCCTAATGTGCACAACATGGATATTCAATATGCACAATCAATGGTATTAACACCTTGCGATTTTCCATTTCCTACCAACGGAATAAAATCGGAAGCTACGCCTAACACAGAAATGATTTTAATTTCAGATGTGGATATTGATTTACTGACTGAATTGCATAATCAAGGTAGTGTTAAAAACTTGAAAGATCGTCGGAAGGATTTGTATGAGTTGAAAAGAGTATCAAAATAAATTATTTATGATTATCCATTAAAAAGCCTGCGGTTTAAACTGCAGGCTTTTTTTGGTTATAGATTTATACCGACGTTACATATTAATTAGTCCAATAGTTTAAACCTATGTCCATGTAAGTCGGCATTATACCAAAAAACTTTTAGACTGAAATGTAATTACACTTGGTAGTATCTATTTTTCCATTTTAATTTTTAGTTCCGGAGCTTCCACCAATTGAAAAGTAGCGCTTGCAAATTTCAATTTACCGTTGGAGGCTTCTACTTCTTTTAAAATTTTGCTAAACAATTCGGTTTTAGTAGCCCTACGTCTTTTATAACTTACCACATAACGTAATGTATATTCCACCCAATTATCGTTGGCTATTAATGAAACCATGGGTTCAGTTTGCGCTTCTTCTAATCGATATTTGTTTCTTAGGGCCATCCATTTTTCATGCGACCTTTCTGTTAAATCTCCTGCTACCTCCTTCCCAATTTTAGCGAACAACTCTTTTCCTAGTTCATAATCGCTGCCATACTGAATTGGAATTTTTATTTCATCCCATAAAAAAGGAAAGTCGCCGGAGTAATTAAAGACAGGCTCTTTAAAAACAAAACTATTTGCGATAAGAACAATGCGTCCGTTATACAAATCACCGTCTACCCATTGACCGGTTTCCATAATGGTGGTACGTAATACGCCGATGTCCATCACATCTCCTTTTATTCCGCCAAGCTGAACGCGATCGCCTGTTTTGTAAAAGCCACCGAACATAATCGCCAGCCATCCGGCGAAAGAAGTGATCACTTCTTGTAACGCAAATGCAATTCCAGCTCCTGCCACACCTAAAGCGACAGTGATTCCGCCCAACCGATCACTAAAAACAGTAGTAACAAGTATAATAGTTAAAATGTATCCAACAAAACTTCCTAATTTTTTTGCCTTATAACGATTGTCGGCATCGTGAATTCTGGAAAACAGATTTTTTTGAATGCCTTTGACTAAGAGCCAAATTATAGCCACACCTATAAAAATAGTGGAAATCTTTCCTACAGTAGGATTGTATAATAGGGCGGTGATTTGTTCTTCCATTATAAATTATTGTTGCATGGTGATGACACGTTGTGGGAAAGGAATAAGAACCTTGTTCTCTTTGAATAATTCAAAAATTTTAATTCGAGTACTGCTTAAAATATTTTCCACTCGAAATACATTTTCTGTCCAAAAGTAAAGGGTGAATGTGATTTTTGAATCATCAAAGCTTACTAAACGAACAAAAGGTTCCGGAGTTTTTAAAATATTTTCATGCGAAATTGCGGCCTCTTTCATTAATTGCATCACTAATTGTACATCGGAATCATACGAAACACCAACACTTATTTCGAAACGTGATGCTTTCAGATTAAGTGTCCAGTTAATCAATTGTAGTTTCGTTAAATCGGAGTTGGGTAAAATGATGTATTTATCGTCGCGAGTTAGTACGGTTGTTGTGCGAAAATTAATTTCCTGAACTCGGCAAACCAGATCATTTACTTCAATCACATCTCCCGCCTTCACGGATCGATCAATTAAAATAATAATTCCTGAAACGAAGTCGCTGAATAAATTTTGTAATCCCAATCCAATACCCACTAATAAAGCGGCAGATCCTGCAACAAGTACAGATACATTAAAATCCATTAACTCCAGTCCCAAAACAAATGCGAAAACCAGTGTGAAATATTTAAACAAAGTGAAAATTGCATATTTCTTTGCTATGTCATCTGATTTTGAGCGATAAACTAACCACCTAACGATTTGAAGCAAAAGAAAAATAGAAAAGATATAGAGAAAAATAAAAACTATAGAAATTACTTTTAGTTCATGTTCTCCAAATTTCAATAAAGTGGTATTTAAAATTTCGTTCATTAATTCAAGAAATATTTTTATTTAAATAAAAGTTAAAACATATATTTATAAACAATTCTATTTAATTCAATGAATTTCTCAAAGATTTTAAGAGTCGCCCATCACTCCAAATATACTAAATAGCAATAAAAACGCAATTTATAAATTTTACTCGGCGCATGTTTATGGAAAGATGAACCCGACTTTAAAAGTAGTTAAAGCTTTGGTAAACAATTTTTATCCGAGAAAATGTATTTGGTTAATAAGTAAGACATAGAAGTGATTCTTTGATTTGTAATTATTAGAAAATCTCTCAACAAATTAATAAGTTGAGAAATATGTACAGATTCAAAGTCAATAAGATGCGGCAGGTATTTTTATCACTCGACAAGCTCATTTAATCAATAGATAGCAGGTTTGAATTGCTATATTGCAATTATATTAAGAGGGAAAGCTAAGGAGGATCTCTATAAGTGAAAATAAAGAGATGGTATTGTTTCAAGTAGGAGATTACATCAACGACTTTTTTTGTATATAAAATCATTGATGTAATTACTCCCCCCTTACGTATCAAGCCATTTGAAATAATGCTTTACGGAAAGTTGTTTAATTAATTTTTGTGACGTCAGAATAAAACTCCACTTCGCCCGAAGCGACATCATACACTCCGCCTGCAATTCCGATTTCTCCTGATTGAAGCATTTCCTTTAAAATCGGGCTTCTTTCCATGATTCCTTTCACAGTACGTTTCACATTAATAGTAGCTACGTTTTCTACGAATTCACTATTGCTAGAAGTACGGTTTTCTTTCGTTGTTGTTTCATCATCAACAGCAGGACGAATTTTTGAAAGTAATGCAGTAAGGTTGCCCATTTCAACATGGTCACAAGCTCCTTTCACTGCACCGCATTTCGTATGTCCTAATACAACAATGATTTTAGAGCCGGCTACCTTGCAGGCAAACTCCATGCTTCCGAGGATATCTTCATTAATAATATTTCCTGCAATGCGAGCGCTGAAGACATCTCCCAAACCCTGATCAAAAATTAATTCTGCAGAAGTTCTTGAATCGATACAACTTAAAATAACAGCAAAGGGATGTTGTCCGTCTGAAGTTTCGTTGGCTTGCTGAAGTAAATTTCGATTTACTTTTAAGTTATTGACGAATCTTTCATTGCCTTTTTTTAATATATCAAGTGCCATTAAGGGAGTAATGGAATCTTGAATTTCTTTCGTTATTGTTTTCATGTTTTATATTAATTGAATTTTTGAGGAGGAGTTGATATTTTTTCTACTTGAATATTTTTTGTTCTTGCATTGTTTTTATAATCTTCGATGATCTCAATGACATCATAAGAGATGGCTTTAGTTTTGGTAAAATCAACTACAACTTTAGAATTAGGCGGAATTTCATCTAAGGCTTGTAATACACTTGCCTTGTTAAAGAAAGAAACCTCTTCGGCTAATTCAATACGATGTACCTCTTGCCCATTTTCACTGGTAACCACGGTGTGAATATGTGAGTTTCTGTAACTTTCACGAAGCACATAGAAAATACCGAAGAGAATACCGATGGTAATTCCTTTTAGTAAATCCGTTAACAAAATACCAAGAATGGTTGCAACAAATGGAATGAATTGAGCCCATCCTAATTTATACATTTGCTTGAACAAGGATGGTTTTGCTAGTTTGTATCCTACCATCAGAAGAATGGCTGCTAAACTAGCAAGTGGTAACATATTTAAAAAGCTTGCTAAGGTAAGTGCGCTGATCAATAGAAATACTCCATGTAAAATGGCTGAGAGTTTTGTCTTTCCACCGAAATTAATATTTGCAGAACTCCTTACGATAACTTGTGTTACAGGCAAACCACCAATTAATCCCGACAATACATTTCCTAAACCTTGCGCTTTTAATTCTCTGTTGGTTGGAGTCACACGCTTGTCCGGATCTAGTTTGTCGGTCGCTTCAACACAAAGCAAAGTTTCAATGCTTGCAATTATCGCTAACACGATAGCTACCTCGTACACTTTCCAGCTTCCTAAAACAGAAAAATCAGGAAAGGTGAACTGCCCTAAAAAATCTCCGAACGTTGCAGGCACCGGTAAACTCACTACTTGATCTGCTGCCAAACTAAAATTCAAAATATTATTTTGAAACATATAGTTCATGGCAATACCAAGTAATACCACAACGATAGGACCCTGTATCAATTGAAAAATTTTATGTTTTTTAGTTAGAACAGTATCCCACAAAATCAGAATGGCAAGAGAAACCACTGCAATTAAAAGCGCTCCGGGTGTAATTACATCGAATGCACTGCTAATAGAACTAAATGTATTTTCTCCATCACTTTGTAAAAAGGCGTCGTCTCCTTCCACATCTTTATCATAGCCCAATGCATGTGGAATTTGTTTTAAGATGATAAGCAAGCCAATTCCACTTAGCATACCTTTGATTACCGATGAAGGGAAGAAGAAAGCGATGAAGCCTGCTTTAGCAAATCCTAAAATCAATTGTATAATTCCGGCTAAAACCACAGCGGTTAAGAATGCCGGCCAAGAACCTAATGTTGCAATAGATCCTAGTACTACAACTGCTAATCCGGCGCCAGGACCACTTACTCCTAATGGAGAACCACTCGCTATACCTACTACAATACCGCCAATAATACCAGCGATTATACCTGCAAAAAGTGGAGCTCCGGAGGCAAGCGCAATTCCTAAGCAAAGTGGAACTGCAACAAAAAACACGACAATACTCGCCGGTAAATCACTTTTTAATTCTTTGAAGATGTTCTGTTCTTTCATCATAATTTTAATCGAGTATCGCACAAAAGTAGTAATACTATCATTTAAAGTTGTAAAACTTTCATATTTTTGTCACGGTTTTATTGTAAAAAAACATAAGTAATTGAAAATCAATAAAAAAATTAATAATGGAATTGTCGTTGAGTATTAAAATGAATGAAAAACTGTTTATTCGGAACCCGGAACAAACAGAATTAGGGAAAAAAATTATCCTTAACAGCATTCTACTTATTCATGAAAAAGGCTTTGAAGATTTTACTTTTAAAAAGTTAGCGAAAGAAATTGGCACCACCGAGGCCGGAATTTATCGCTATTTCGAAAACAAACACAGACTCCTTATCTATGTTACAGCTTGGTATTGGAGTTGGTTAGAATATCGTGTGATCACGCACACAGAAAACATTTCTGATCCTTATTTAAAATTAAAAAAAGTGATTAAGTTTTTGGCCACTTCTGTGGAAGATGATATTCGCACCAGTTATGTGAACGAAAGCATTTTGCATCAGATAATTATTTCGGAAGGCAGTAAAGTGTATTTAACCAAACATGTGAACGAAGACAACAAAGATCAACTTTTCAAACCGTACAAAGATTTATGTGCTACTATCGGTGATTATATTTTAGAATGTAATCCGGAGTATAAATTTCCAAAATCACTAGCAACAACTATTGTTGAAATGGCGCACATCCAAAACTTTTTCATGCAACATTTACCGGCGCTTACCGATTTCGGAAAAAGCAAAAGCGAAATAAATATTTTGGAGTTTCTGGAAGATTTGGTTTTTCAGGCGATAAAGAAATAAGCTACAATTTAAGCTTCAAGCCTCATGCTTTTTTTCTACAACTTTTCGGGGCTTTGCGATGTTTTTTATTTGGAGTTTAGAAGCAAAAAAGGTAGGACTTGCACACCTGTTTATTAGAAGTATAAACTTTCGGATTGCAAGAAAGCCCCTCAAAATAGAAAATATTAGTGTAGCCCAAATTATGCTTTCGCCCTTCTTTATCGGTCATTGTTTGTTTGTCCATTTATAGTGTCGTGTGCGTTTGATTTTTGCGGTCGTTGTGCAATATGTGCAATTAATATGCAATTCATTTTAAGGTGTAAAAAGCCCCTGCACCCTTTTGTCCGCTTGGTTTTAATAATTTCTTTTCAACTAATTCTGTCAAGTCGTTGCTTGCAGTATTTCTTGAACAATCATTTAACTGTTGGTATTCACTATTCGTAATTTTTCCTTTCTCTTTTACAAATATTATTGCCTTTACTTGTCTGACGTTTCGGCTAAGCGTTTTAAGATATTTTTTGTTATAAATATATTTTTTAAACTTTACAGAAAGGAAGTCGGGCAAAATAAATGTGCTGCAATTTGGGTCGGCTTATGCGATTGCAATGCAGCTCATCTAATTTTGCGAAAGGTTGGCTTTTGTCAACCTTTGACGGGGATGGCCTGTCGGTAGAAAACTGTCTGACTGTAACGGATTGCTGTTATTTCATCCGTCTAAACTCAAGTTTGCTGAAGGAATGCCAAAAAAAGTTTAAACCTTGTTGAAAACTTTTAAAACCTTCGATGGGGACATTACGAATTTATTTCGTAGTTTTGTCGCCATAGTGGAAATTCAAAAGATACTTCAATATGGATAATATATTTGCAAACAGATTGAGTTCAGCCCGAAAAATGGCAGGTATGTCATTGCAGGACTTGGAAAACAAACTTGAAAAGTATGTTACTCGTCAAACCCTGCATAAATACGAACAAGGAAAAATGAAACCTGATAGTAAGGCGTTGCTTGCAATGTCAAATGTGTTGGGTGTGCCTGTTGATTATTTTTATTCTGTTCCAACTGTAAGTGTGGAATTGAAAAATGTTGACTACCGAAAATATTCATCCAAAATTTCAAAAGCGGAACAAGTTGCTGTTGAAGAAAAGACAAAGGAAAATTGTGAACGCTATTTTGAGTTAGAGCATTTGATTTACCCAAGCGAAATGGCAGAGTATTTTATTTGCAAAAAAGTTATTGCAACTGCTGATGATGCCGAAGAAGCTGCAATGGAATTGCGGAACAAATGGAAATTGGGTTATGACCCGATTCCAGATGTGGTTGAAATGTTAGAGGATAAAGGTTACAAAGTAATTGAACTGGATGCACCCGAAGGTTTTGACGGAATGAAAGCCGATGTTGACGGCAGAAAAATTATTGTGCTGAAAAAAAATAAAAAGCAAGGTGAAGATATTGTAAGAAAAAGATTGACTGCATTGCATGAGTTGGCTCACCATTCTTTGGAGTTCTCAAAAAAATTAAGTGAAAAGGAGATAGAAAAACTTTGTCATGGATTTGCAAGTGCTGTTCTTTACCCTGCTGATATGGCAATGAAAGAATTGAGTAAAGACCGTTTCCATTTTTATCAAAACGAATTGCAACTGATTAAAGAACGCTGGGGAATTTCTTTCTCTGCTGTTTTTTCAAGGGCTTTGTATCTGAAAATTATTACCGAATTTATTTACAAAAGATTTCATGTCGGGTTTAAGCAAAGGGGTTATCATATTCCGAATGCAGAGCCGGGTAGATTTATGAGCAAAGAAAAACCAGTCCGTATGGAACGGATGGTTTATGTGGGATTGTCAAAAGAAATACTAACCATTAATGAAGCAGCATACTATCTTGGAGTGTCCGCATGGAAATTTCGTGAGCAGTTGCACCAAATAGTATGAAGTTAATTATTACAGATTCAAGTGTGTTTTTTGATATTATCAAAATTCAAGCGTTGCCAGAGTTCTTCGCTTTGAATTTTGAAATATGCACCACTGATTTTGTAAAAGGTGAAATTTTGGAATCGGAACAACGGGAGCAAATTGAAATTTTTATCCGTTCACAAAAACTTACCGTGTTTGAATTGAGTGAAGCGGAAATTGAAGAAGTACAAAAATTTAAAACGAAGCGGTTTTTCAAAACACTTATTGATAAAACGGTTTTGTGGAAGGCGAAACAATTAAATTGTCCGTTGCTTAGTGGTGATGGAAAGTTGCGAAGTGAAGCAATAGACCAAGGTGTAAAGGTGCATGGAAGTTTATGGGTGATAAGAACACTTGTTGAACAAAAAATAATTTCTGCTGAAACGGGTATTGGGTATTTGGAAATGTTGAAAGTTATCAATGACAGGTTGCCATTAGAAGAAATTGAAAAACTTATAAAGAAATTAAAATCATAAGCAATGAAAATAAAAGTAAAAGAAGGTCATGCAGGAGTAATGATACTGAATGACGGCACAAAAATGAATTACGGTGTTATTCGGATAACACAAAAAATGAGCAAAATTATTTTCTACACTAGTAAAGGTTTAAGAGAAATATTTAAACCTGATATGACAGAGGAAGAAAAAGGAAAAGCCATTGAACTGAAAAAGTTGGATGAAAAAACTTTAATGAAGTTGGGACATATTTCTGAAATACTTTTAAAAAACATTAGAGAAACGAAATAAAATTATTTAATCACAAATAAATATCACAATGAAAAATTTACAAAACTCAGGTAAAGAATGGTCGTCAGCCGACTTAAAAAAATTGGAAAAATTAGCCGATGGAAATACTCCAACTGGTTTGATTGCTTACCAATTAAAAAGAAGTGAAGCTGCTGTATATTCAAAAGCGTCAGATGAAAAAATTTCACTTCACCCTACAAATAAATCACCTTACAATAGAACAAAAAAATAATCATGCAAAATTTCTACTTAAACAACAACAGAGTTGAGATTGTAAAAAATGACGGTAACATTTTTTCAATTTACCTCAACAATGATAGCGGTAAAGTTTATTTCCGTTACAAAATTGGAACTGTGTCGCAAGTGAAACACCCAGGAATTTTTCTTGGAGTGGATGCTTATGGTATTGGTTACTTTCTGCACAATCATTATCATTATGGTAAAGCACACATTGTTTCAGCAAGTGAATTTGCAAAAGGCAAACCGCTTTATATCTACAATCAAAAATGTTCAAACACTCCGCTAAAGGTTATTGAAATTGGGTTGAATGAAATGTTGAGAGGCGAAAGCTACAAGCCAATAACTTACAACTGTCAAACATTTGCAAATACTGCTTGCCATAACAAACGCAAAAGTGAGGATGCTGAAAAATGGGTTGGTGGAATTTTACTTGGTGGTCTTGCATTACTTGGTTTAAGTGCTGCGTTTGGCGGTAAACAATAAATCTAAAATTTTAATAATGGAAAGCTACAGCAATAAAAGTCTCATTCATGTGAGGATGAAAAATTTCGTAAAGTGGATTGCCCCTGAAAAGGAAACTCGTGATGCAATTAAAAAGCAATCTGATGAAATCAGAGGCAGAATAATGGGAAAAGCAGAAGAAGATGGATTAACAGTTATGTCAATGCCATATTCAGGTTCGTTTGCGAAGAAAACAGGATTGAGAAGGCATTACAGAGGTGAATCAGAAATTGAGGGTCAGGACATTGATATTCCTTTTGTAGTGAAGAAGGATAAGGAAACTGAATTTGAACCATTGATAAAACGGTTTGAAAAATACTGTGAAGCAAGTTATCCGAAAAAAAAAAAAACCTTCAAAAAGTTCAGTTAAAATGGAATTTGTTGGTACAAAATTGTCCTATGACATAGTTCCAATGTTTGGAACTTCTGAATCCGATAAACAAATTTTAATTCGTGAAAATGGTGAGATAATAACAACCTCAATTCAAAAGCACATTGAGTTTATCAAAAGCAGAACAAAGGAAAGCGATGACAAAGATGGAATAGTAAAGTTTAACGATTGTATTAGATTATTAAAATGGTGGAGAGAACACAAAATTCTAAAATCATCAGGAAGTATTGATGAAATACCTAGTTTTTTAATTGACTTACTTGCAGCAAAGGCTTATGCCAAATGTGGCGTAGATACAACCTATCCTCAAACATTAGCTAATTGGTTCAGCTACCTTTCATTCGTAGTCAAGAGTAGAGAAACTATATGGTTTAATGATTTCTATACAACACCTAAACCTGATACAACAAAAGCTTGGAATGTTTTGGATCCTGTTATGCCCGACAACAATGTTGTAAAGAATTGGCTGGGATATCAGATAGATGAATTGGCTGCTTGGTTTCAGGAGTCAGCTGAACTAATGAACAAAGCAATAGGCGCTGACTTGTCTGGAGATGACGTAAGAAGCCTTGAGAGTCTAAAATTGATTTTCGGAAAAATATTTGCATCACATTGTAATTAATAAAAAATGAGCACAACATTTACAATTTCAAATACTGAAACATACACAGAAGCTGATGTAAAAGCAGTAATGCAAAATACCTATGAGGATATTATAGGTTTTGCAAACCGAAAACTAGTTGACTATTCTAGAGTAAAAAGTTGGATTGAAGATTTAATTTACCTATTGAATGAAGAAGTATTAGAGTCTTTTGAAATTCAGCTTTATAACTCTGCTGGGATAAGATTCCAAGCATATAAATATGTTGTAAATAAATACGGATACATTGATTCGGGAAGTAGTTCAGGAGGAATAAACTATTTCGAAATCCCTAACGGAACAAAGTTTGGTTTTTTGGCTGATGTTGATTTTACAAAATCAAATGCTGAAAAAATAAAAAAATACCTTCATGAAGATAAAAATTGGGGGCAAGATGGTTCTTCAATGCAAGGAACTACTTCGTTTCAAAGAAGTCATTCGAGTGGTAGTTTAGAATTAAAAAGATTTGTAATCAACAAATAAATTTGAAATGGAATTAAAAATATCAGAATCATCTCATCCGAATCCGCATGCTGCTAAAAGTTTTGAAAACCTTATAGCGATTGAACAACAAAAAGAAGAGTTATTAAATTCTTTGCATTTGCTTTTTGATAAAAGTAATATTAAAAAGTGGCACAAAAAACATCATCACTCTAAACTTTCTTTCCTTGCTAAAATTACTGACGGACTTCCACTTATAATTTTAGCAGGCGATGTGGGCTGTGGTAAAACTGCTTTGGCAAATTCAGTCTCCACACCGTTGGGGAAAAAGTTAGACAAGCGAATCATTTGCTTTGAAACACCTTCAAATATTAGAGGTGCTGGTCGTGTTGGTGAAATATCAAATAGAATTACAGAGGCTTTTAGTCATGTAAAAGGAAAGATTGGCAAAACTGATTTTGGAATTTTAATTATTGATGAGGCTGATGATTTAGCTACAAGCAGAGAGCAGAACCAAGCACACCATGAAGATAGAGCAGGTCTTAATGTTTTAATTAAACAGATTGATTTGATTACTCGTGATGAAGCTAACCTTGCTGTGATTTTAATTACCAACAGAATTAAAGTTCTTGACTCTGCTATCATCAGGCGAGCAACTCAAATCATTACTTTTGAAAGACCTGATAATGCAGCAAGGAAAAAAGTATTTCAACATTTGTTTTCAGGAGTTGAATTGAAAGAAAGAGAATTGTCAAAGTTGGTTGAAGCAACAGAAATGAAAGATGTGCTGTATAGTTTTTCCGATTTGATACAAAAGGTCGGTAAACAGGCCGTGATAATGGCAATTCAAAAAGATGTTCCTTTCTCGTTTGATATTTACTTGGAAGTTTTGGAAACTGTAACTCCATCTCCTACCATCTCATAAACTCATTAAATTATGGAAATTAAAAAAGAAGTATCGCTTATTATTATTGCTCATTCAGGATTAGATAAAAAAGTTACTGAACAAGAATGCCTAAGTGCATTGCCTGAAACAAATGGTACACAAAGAATTTTTATTGACTTTGAAATTTCAAGTGCAAAATTATCGGAACTATACAATTTGCCTTTTGAGCAATTAGCTCTTGAACAACAAAGAAAATTCAAAAGAGAAATTGAACCTGTCTTGGTTGAACACCCTAATGCAACTGTTGTATACTTTGGGTTAGCACCTATTCCGCTTGCTTTTCAGCTTGGTGTATTGATGAATAATTTTTCAAAGTATTCCGTTTTCCAATTTCATCATGAGCTGTGTTCAACTCATAAGTGCAACAGCTATCTTCTGAGCGAAAATACTTCATTTGGAGTTAAGTAACTAAATTTTCTAACTGGTCTATTGTTTATTTCATTTTCGACTCTTTTTATTTCTTTATTT
>Ga0209702_10001375_pt1 | contig 46828 bp, 43 predicted proteins | sample FRY01_FD_187210 | JGI IMG/M metagenome (GOLD analysis project Ga0209702, IMG submission 187210) | Freshwater microbial communities from Lake Fryxell liftoff mats and glacier meltwater in Antarctica - FRY-01 (SPAdes) (version 2) | ecosystem: Environmental > Aquatic > Freshwater > Ice > Glacier... | reverse complement strand
CTGTTACTTACATAATTGATGGCATTTTCGATCACCAAGATAACAATGGTGGTGGTGGAAGTATTTCAAATGGTGACACCCAATGGATGACCGCCGGTGCTGGAATTTTGCATATTGAAACGCCGCCGGAACATTTAGTTATGTCTGGTGGCCTGTTCCACGGACTTCAATTGTGGGTTAATTTGCCGGCGACAAAAAAGTGGTCGCCGCCTGCTTATCAAGATGTTCGCGCAAAAGATGTTGCCCTGTTATCGACCGCTGATGGCGGCGCGTTATTACGAGTTATTGCTGGTGAAGTTGCTGGAAATTTTGGACCGGGTTCAACCCAAACTCCAATCACTTTATTACATGCAACTGTTGCAGCTGGCGCAGAGCTTCGTTTGCCGTGGCGCAAGGATTACAACGCACTTGTGTATGCGATGTCAGGCTTTGGATTTGTTGGGGACGAGGCGCGTCCAGTGCAAGCTGGGCAGTTAACTGTTTTTGGTGAGGGCGATACAATTGTTGTGCGCGCGGCCAATCAGCAGGAGTCGCGCTCTCCCGAATTAGAGCTATTTATTTTGGGTGGTGCGCCGATTAAGGAGCCGGTTGCCTGGATGGGGCCCTTTGTGATGAACACAAAGAATGAAGTGCTGCAGGCATTTGATGATTTCCAAAAGGGCTTGCTTGGCACTATTCCGGCGATTTACAAGGAGGATGCCGCACCAAAGATGCCATTAAATCGCAGCGAAGACGGGGCGAAGTTAGGTGACGTTGCAAAACCGATACCAACTCCGGCTCTCTCGCCGCAAGCGCCTTCGGCCCAAGAAATTCTTGGTGTTCATGGTGCACCCACTGACATGCAAGAGCGCTAATCCACAGGTTTCTGTTTTCTACAGCGTTGATTTGCACCTCTTCCTAGGTAAGTAAATTAAAAAGCTCTTGAAATTGGGGAATTGAACACCGCAACGCCTCACTATTGGTTTTGTTACTTTGGGTTCCAAAATGCGTGACCATTAGTTTTGTTACTTTGGGTTCCAAAATGCCTGACCGTTAGTTTTGTTACTTTGGGTTCCAAAATGCGTAAAAGTCGGTTTAATTCGCACAAATTCAAATGTGCATAACTTTTTTACTTTGTCGGTGCTCAAGTAGATAGTTCGATTTATGACAACCGCAGTAAAAAATTTGAACTCTGTAACTCAGGGTCACAACTTCACTGTGCGTAATACTCCCTCTGAAATCTTGGATGTGGAGATTGCAGATCTCCTAAAAATTACCCCTGGATATGAAACTCTGGGTCAGCTAATCGAAATCAATCCACGATCTTTAAGCGCACTCGGTCGACTCGATTATCTGACGGTTTTGGATCGGCATGAGTCTTGGTTTTACTCACTTCGCCAAAATGCATTGATTGCGGTTGCCGGTGAAGCGGCATCTGAAGGTGGCGGCACCTTTAATTGCGTGGATGAAGAAGAGCGAGAAGATGTCGCGACCGCCCTGCGACTCTCACCTACAACAGCCCAAAACCGAATAGATGTTGCTCGATTATTAGTCGGACATCTTCCAAATACTATTTCTGCCTTGGCAAATGGCGAAATTTCCGCGGCCCATGCCACGGTAATCGCACGAGAAACTGCCACTGCAATACGTAATGGGATAAGTGAAGAGGTAATTTTTCATATTGAACGCACCGCATTGGCACATGCTGAGTTCCATACCCCTGGGCAGGTTGCTAACAAGGTGAAAACTACAATTGCAAAGCTTGCTCCAGATGAGTTTGAAGAGATGGTTGATCGTGCGCGCGATTCACGAAGGGTCTCTTTTTATCCCGAAGCAGATGGCATGGCCACGGTCGTAGCCATACTTCCAGCCGAAGATGCCCAGACCGTTATGAAATCAATTGAGGCCTACATTATTAAAAGAAATAATAAAGAAGAATCTGCCAAAGTATCTGGCAATGGAGTTACTTCCTCAGAATGGTCCTTACTTTCAGCAGACATGAAGCGTGCCGATGCCCTCACCTTCATGGCATCACAGGCTTTGGCATCCTTAGCCGATGATGTCCGTCCTCATCGTCGTCCCATAACAATTAGCGTTGCCGTCGATCTGCCAACTTTGTTGGGATTGGCAGAAAATCCAGGACAACTTGCCGGTTATGGCGCGATTCCGGCATCGGTTGCCCGAAAATTGGCTGCAGATGGCAGTTGGCAGAGATTTATCAGCGATCCAACTACCGGCAACCTCTTAGATTTTGGCCGCGAGAAGTATTTGCCACCGCAAGAGTTAGTTGATTTCCTTTTAGCGCGTGATCGAACTTGTCGCTTCCCGGGTTGCCGAAGATCAGGAGCGCTGGCAGATATCGATCATGCCCAAAGTTGGGAAAGTGGCGGCGAAACTAATCCGGCCAACCTTGGCTTGCTGTGTCGACGACATCATCGAATGAAAACACATGGTGGTTGGAATTTGACGAGCAATCCCGATGGTTCATGTACCTGGCGCTCTCCACTTGGCAAGCAGTTCTTTGTTCCAGCTCGTCCCATTCTTGATGCGATTTAATACTTGCCTCAACATTGATGAACAATTCGGAGGCATCTCTTCCTCAACTCATGCCAAAAAACGACAACATAAAATGAACACCATTCAATCTGCACGCAAGGCAATCAGCACGCAAGGCAATCAGCACGCAAGGCAATCAGCACGCAAAGCAATCAGCACGCAAAGCAAGCTAAAGTGCGCTGTCTTTGCCTATCTCGATGCCATACTTTCCCAATGATTTGGTGGCCAACACAGGTTCCGACTCTGCAATCCGGGTTGATAACGCTTCGCAAACCCGAGGAACGGGACATTGTTCCAATTTACGATGGTGTCAAGGATCCAATGATCCCCAAGTATACCCGCATTCCCGCGAATTACCCCTTGGCTAATGCCGAACACTATGTCCGTGAACGCTCGCCCAACGGCTTTACTCGGCGAACGGAGTTGCAATTGGTCATTGAATATGATGAAGAATTTGTTGGTGCAATCTCATTTCACAGCATGGCACTCGAGGATGCAAGAACCGAGATTGGATATTGGCTAACCGTTGATGCCCGGGGAAAAGGTATTGCAACGGCTTCGACAAAGTTACTTACCCAATTCGGATTTGAAAATATTGGTTTTTACAGAATCGAGGCTCTGATTAATGCATCTAATCTTGCCTCACAGCGCGTTATTCTAAACTCTGGTTTTCAGCAAGAGGGAGTTCTAAGAGAAAAGTGCTGTCGAGATGATGGTTCGCGTGAAGACATGGTTATATTTTCGGCCTTGCGAAATCAATGGGGAAATTCCTAAAAAAGAATGATGATATTCCTAAGGTGTGAGTGGGTGCGCCTGATAGGTGTACTTAAGGTGCGGGAGTAGTTGCAGCGGGAGTAAGTGCGGGAGTAGTTGCAGCGGGAGTAAGTGTAGGAGTACGTAAAGGAGTAGATGCAGGAGTAGCTCTAGGTCTAGATGCGACCGATGGTTGAAGTGTAAGATAGGAAAATGGAGTCCTTGGCTGTTGTCATAATGGTGCTTTTTGTAATTGCCATCTTTGCCGGACCAATCGCTATCGGCTTGTCCGCGAAGTTCTTGACTAATGCGATTGACTCGAAGACAGAGTCTGTTTTTCGCATAATAGATTTTTTGCGCCAGGCTATTCTTTTATTACTCGTGTCTACTGGTGTACTAGTTGGATCTCAATTTCTCTTCATCGATGGCATGCCAATTTTTCCACGTGTAATTGGAGTATTTGCAATTGTTACCTCGTATATAGCACTTCGCCGAGAGTACTTTCCAAGAAAATTTTTTATTGCAGAATTTTTGGGAAAACTTGGGATCAGACGGAAAAATGGTCATTCATCGGGAAGTGATGGATTTGGCCCGAGTGGGCAGCATTAATCCTGGTTCAAAACTCATTTCTTCCTGATTCACCCTGCAAAGCTAAACTAAACGCCACTTGCCGCACCGTTCCCGGAGGTTGATGAAATTTTACCTCCAATACTTTATGGTGCAATGCGTTAAGCAAGGTTGCATCGACTTAAAGTCAGCTCTCGTTGGGATTTCTCCACACATTTAACGCCGGCATCCTCAAGAGCTCGGTGGCCAATACCTTCCACTCATGAACAATAAAATTAATCGAGATTATCAATTTGAAGAAAAAACATCAGCACTTCCAAATCCATTAAGGAACATTTCAATCGGCGAGCTCGCCACACCACAATCTAGGCTCATCGCATTCCTTCTAGATGCATTGATTTTCGGCCTCGGATTTGGCGTCGTATGGATTATTTGGTTTATCACTTTGGCAGACAAAGGAACTACCCCCGGACACCATTTAATGGGACAGATTGTTGTCGATGCAAAAACCGGCAAACTCTTCGGCTGGAAAAAGATGGTTGTACGCGAAGTTTTAATTAAGGGCGTGCTTCATTGGATTCTCGGAAGCTTCCTCTTTATGGCGAACTACATCATTGACGGAGCTTTCATTCTGACAAGTGGCCAGCGCACCTTGCATGATCTAGCCGTCGGTTCCCAAGTTGTGCAGAAAAGCAATAGAACCATTATTGCTAAACTCAAAGTTGGCGAGGTTGATGCTTGGCTCAACAAATAAGTTAGGAATTGGTTTAGAAACTAAGTTGGTTCTTGCCTCAACAAGTAAGTCGGTAGTTGATCCAACAAGTAGGTCCGGTCTTTGCGCTATAAGTAAGTGAGGCCGTAGCAAAATAAGTAAGTCGAAAGTTGGTCGCTTTGGCAGTTAGTGGGCCCAATCCTCCATAAGTGAACGAAACAAGCAATACAAAAGTTAGAAAATTTGCTAAAAGATCATTCACGAATTAAATGAGTTTGGGGCACCGATCGAGGGCGGTGCTCGTAGCGAAAAACCGATTGAACTTAAGTAGACATAAGTTCGATCGGTTTTTTGATGTGCAATATTTCATGCACAATAGTGGAGGTGCCGGGAATCGAACCCGGGTCCTTCGGTGCAAAAACAGGGCTTCTACGGGCGTAGTGTGATTAGCGCTTTCTCAGTCCCGAAGTTTCTCCACACAACTCTTCGACGAACTCAGTTGCAAAAATGTTCTCTATCGTTGTTTGCAACACCAACGACATGAAAAGCCCTCTAGCGACGCTAGGTTCCAGGTCGAGAGCGGCACCTGGGCTAACGGATTCGAAACGCTTATGCAGCGAGTTCGAAATCGACCGTTTTAAGGTCAGCAGTTATTTGTGCACGGATTATTGGTTTACGAGATCATTCCGGCTTCCTCGGCCCGCTTCCCCTGCCTCAACATCCAAAGTCGAGACCGTTCACCCCCAAGAGTGAAAAAGAAAGCTATTGCTTTCCGCTATTTAGTTTTCAATTCATTTAACCGAAAAATGGAGGCTTTAATTCCCGATTTTCCGCGCCGTCGCAACTTTGCCCCAATAAATTGAGGTATCGAAGCGGCGGTGGTATGAGTGTAGAACAAAGCGTCGACATTTCATAATCTCAAATAAAAAGTTGTCTAACACAACCTCACGTAGCGTAATCCACTGCTTGAAGTTAATTGTTAATTAATCTTGGTATTTGGAAGCACCGCGGCTAGCTTTTCCGCTAAGGGTACGCGAAACAACGCGCGAGATCTCCCGATCTGCTTCACGCTCTTTCATGGCTTCGCGCTTATCGTGAGCTTTCTTTCCTCGCGCTACAGCGATCTCAACCTTTGCTTTGCCATCCTTGAAATACATTTGCAACGGAACCAAAGTCGTACCGGAGTCTTTCATTTTTCCGATCAACTTATTAAGTTCTTGTTTGTGAACAAGAAGTTTACGGTCACGACGTGGAGTGTGATTGGTCCAGGTGCCCTCGGTGTACTCAGGAATATGAACACCCATCAACCACAATTCGCCATCATTGATCATGGCAAAGCCATCGATCAGCGACGCGCGACCAGCGCGAAGAGATTTAACTTCAGTACCTGTAAGCACCATTCCGCACTCAATTACATCGGCGATCGAGTAATCGTGGCGTGCCTTCTTATTTTGGGCAATGACCTTGCGGCCCACCTCTTTAACCATGCCGCATCACCGCCTCAGTCCTTAGCAATTCAGGAATTGAATTGCAGGGGCCAATTCTCTCACTTCAATCGATTTCAATTCACCAGCGAAGCCGGTCATAACTTCCGCCGCCGGTACGAAGGGCCAGTCCCGTAACAAGGAACACTCGGAAGAAAGGGTTACCGTGTGTGCAGCGGAATCGCAGTAGGCGCAGTCAAAAAGCGGGTAGTTAGACCTTTAAATAGCGACGAAGAGTGATGACCGAAGCCAAGATTGAGACTACTAAGCCGGTGGCAAGGAGATAGCCAGATGAGACCCAAACATCTCGCCAACTGAAGAACTTGGTGAAGGAAAGTAAAGGTGCGACATTTGTATCTACGACAGTCTTAAGGCCCGCAAGCAATCCAGTTGCAATCGCCCAACCAAAAATAGCTGAGATCACTCCTTCAAGAAGAAAGGGGAGTCGGATTGACCACGAGGATGCACCAACAAGTCTCATCACGCCAGTTTCTCGACGCCGATTAAATGCTGCAATTCGCAAGGTATTTGAAATTAGTAACGCCGCAGTCAACACTGATGCCAGGCCAACGACTAAGGCGCCATTTCGTAATACCGACAACAATCTAAAAAACTTTTCCAGGATTGTTCGTTGATCCTGTACAACATCAACACCTGGACGACCGCTGAATGCACTAACTACTACGGCAAATTGAGTTGGATCCTTTAACTTCACGCGGAACGACTCCGGCAATTGATTTGGTGTCACATTTTGGGCGATCGCTGAATCCTTAAATCGTTCTTGGAAACGGGCAAATGCTTGCGTCTGTGATTCGTAATAAACACTTTCGATGACCGAAATATCCTGTAGGTCAAATTGAATCGATAACCGCTGCTCTTCAGTGACAATGCCCGCCGCACACGATGGTGAATCAGAAAGGCTACCGCAGAGAAATATCGAGACCTCAATTTTGTCGTACCAATAATCTTTCATCGCACTAACTTGTGCATTTGCAAGAAGTCCAACTCCAAGTAGCGACAATGAGATAGCTGTTGTCACAACAACGGCAAAGGTCATGGTTAAGTTGCGGCGAAGACCAATGCCGACCTCGCTCAGCAGGAAACGTGCGCGCATGTTTTTACCCTTCGCCCTTAACCGGTGTACCCGTAAACACCGCGAACTTGGTCGCGGATAACATGCCCAACATCTAGTTCAATCACGCGTTTGCGCATTTGATCCACGATTCCAGCATCATGTGTTGCCATCAAAACTGTTGTGCCCTCGCGGTTAATTCGATCTAGCAACTTCATAATGCCAACTGACGTTGCCGGGTCCAGGTTACCGGTTGGCTCATCTGCGATTAAAATCGGCGGACGGCTTACGTATGCGCGCGCAATTGCAACACGTTGTTGCTCTCCCCCGGAAATCTCAGAGGGCAATCGATCGCCCTTATCTTCCAATCCAACTAGTTCAAGAACTTCTGGAACTTCCCGGTTGATCTCTTTTTGTGAATACCCAAGCACATGCAAAGTGAATGCTACGTTTTCCGTAATTGTTTTGTTAGGCAACAATCGAAAGTCTTGGAAAACCGTTCCTACTGATCGACGAAGTTCTGGAATTTTGTGCTTGGCCAAGGTTCCTAAATCTTTACCGGCCACATGGATTGAGCCTGATGTTGGGCGCTCTTCGCGAAGCACCAATCGCAGGAATGTTGATTTGCCGGAACCGGAGAGACCAACCAAAAAAACAAACTCACCCTTAACTACTTCCAGACTTACCGAATCCAGCGCTGGGCGCTCTTGACCGGAATAAACCTTGGTGACTTTTTCAAAGCGAATCATTAAATCTCCTATTGCATAAGCGGGGGTAGGGGGCCCTCGACCTGGCTCTAGTTTAGGTAAATGCGCTAGAAATCGATGGATGTGGCGGGGGTTTAGGCGTAAGAAAAATGTGAGATTGCCCCGATTAGGCGAATTTTGAGGATTGCGGCACATGTCGCGCAATCCTGACACATTTCATTATTAGGGATAGGTGACTGGGTGGGTGTTAAAAGTGAACGACGTCGCCAGCGAATTCCGACTTTGATGAGATTGTCGATTATGAACTACGGCGCCAGCGAATTCCGGCTTCGATGAAATCATCAATTTCCCCGTTGAGCACCGCGGTCGTATTTCCAGTTTCATAATCGGTACGCAGATCTTTAACCATTTGATACGGGGCCAAAACATATGAGCGCATCTGGTTGCCCCACGAACCAGAGTTATCGCCCTTAAGTGCGTTGATCTTGGCTTGTTCTTCCTGACGACGTCGCTCGAGCAACTTGGATTGCAACACCGCCATTGCGGTAGCTTTATTTTGAATCTGTGAGCGCTCATTTTGGCAGGAGACGACAATGCCTGTGGGTAGGTGGTTCAAACGCACCGCTGAGTCAGTTGTGTTAACACCTTGCCCACCCGGACCGGAGGAGCGATAAACATCCACCCGGATTTCTTTTTCATCAATTTCAATGTGATCACTTTGTTCAACAACTGGAACAACTTCAACACCAGCAAATGATGTGTGACGACGACTCTGGCTATCAAAGGGAGAAATTCGGACCAATCGATGTGTGCCTTGCTCAACGGACAGGGTGCCATATGCATAGGGAGCCGAGACTTTAAAAGTTGTTGATTTAATGCCAGCCTCTTCTGCATAAGAAGTTTCCAGCACATCAACTTTGAAGTTATGACGTTCGCAGTAACGCAGGTACATGCGCATAATCATTTCAGCCCAGTCGGCCGCTTCCACTCCACCGGCTTCGGAACGAATTGTAATCAGCGCATCACGTTCATCATATTCACCATTAAGCAATGTTTGAACTTCTAGCTCGCCCACCGACTTCTTCACGGCATCTAGTTCCTTTTCGGCATCTTCAATTCCGCCAGGTTCGCCTGCGGCTAACTCGAAGAGAATTGGTAAATCTTCTACGCGTTGGCGAAGTCCAGATAATTTTGCAATTTCGGACTGAACGCGCGACAGACGGCTAGTGATTTTTTGAGCCGAATCCGGATCATCCCAAAGATTTGGGACACCTGCTTCAACCTCGAGCTCTGCGGCTTGCTTGCGCAGTTTTGGCAGATCTAAAACCTTTTCTATGGACACTAAGGTCGCATCAACTGCATCGATCTCTAATTGATACTCACGTACGGCCATGTAGCAAGGATACCTAATGCCCTTTAATGAAGCCTAATTCCGAACAAATAGAAGCCCTCTTGCACCTGATTAGTAGTTCCCGCTGATGCGGTTAGAAATACCGTATTTGTTGCAGACATGGGAACTTTAAATGGCAAAATAACTTCAGATCTGGTTTGAATACTTAGGGATTGACCATCGCATTGGAAATCAGTTAATTGAATCCCCTTTAATTGTTGCCACTTCATATCGGTCTCGTCAGTGCTCCAAGAATGCAGTTCCATTAAAACTTCAATGCCACCTCGAGCGCAATTAATTGGAATGACTGGGTGTGGGCGCTTGGTAGCAATTGCCAGCGGCACCGTGAACATATTCGCTTTTCCTTGGTAATACGCATTTTTATCAAGTGAATGGACGCCGCGTTGGGCTGCAGCCTCAGTTGCTTGCACCAACGATCGCTTTGCAACAAGCAAAACTCCAACATCTGTCATCACCATAAGGGAAGCAACGGTGATAACGAATAGCCCAATTACAACAACTGAAATTGAGCCGGTATCAGAGTTGGGCTTACGAAATATCCTCCGACGGCCATTCTTAGATGTGTCTGGCGTGGAGGGGCCTATGCCAGCCATGGGCTCAAGTGTTCTTGCGCAGAGGCAGATACAGATCGGCCCGTCTGTTCATCGACAAATGAAATAGTTAGTTTGATTCGACCGTCAGCGCTTAAACACGGCGCATGTGTGCAATCCATACGTGTTCGAAGGGATGCAGCCTCAAAATCAGTTAGGTGCCATTGCCGGGCCAATAACTTGGTGGCCTTGCTAGATAGATCTTGCGCAGCCGAGTCATTTTCACTTATGACATAAACACGGAGCACCTCACGTGCCATCGCACGAGCAATTACTTCATTTGCGCTAACTGCGGAGAAGTGATTTAAATAAATGAAAATCGGGATAAATAGCGGGATCGCCAAGGCCACGAACTCCACAATTGCGCTGCCTGAATCCGATTTGATTTTCCTCGCAATTTTCGTCGTGTTTTTCTGCGCAAAACGTGAAACCTTCATTTCCTTGACACAGGTTCTATGACAGCAATACCAACCACATCAGTTATTGGATCCCCACCCATGAGTGCGGCCAAACCCGAAACTAACTGCGGCAAAGTGTGAGACCTATGAGTGATCAAGATTCGAATCTTTTCAATCCGACCGCCCAGATCGACAATCTGGTCCCCGGTTTCGAATTGGTGTGAGATGGCACGAGTTGCCGCATCGCCTTGGGCAAGTGCCAGATCTGCGTTGCGAAGATTGGTGGCAACAATTAACTGAACGCCAATTAGAAAGAGTATGAGCAATGGAATTAAAACTAATGCGCTTTCGACATTTCCATTCTCTTCCTGCAACTTCTTTGAGATTTGTATTTTCCTAATCTGATTTTTTAAGATTTGTATTTTCATGGTCCGCGTGAATTAACGAATACCATTCATGGAGTCCAATGAATTTTTCAGGATTGCAGTTAAGCGTGGCGCGGCAAGTGTCCAAATGGCGGTAACAAGTCCAGTTGTCATTAAGACGACCAGCACCCATCCTGGAACATCGCCACGATCATTTTTTAAACGTGCAAAGAAGAGATCGCGGGTACGGATTAAAGCTTGCCGAAATTCAATCTCGGCAATTACTACTTGGTGAGCTAACTTTTTCATTGGGTTCTCCTTGACGGGTTTGATTGGCTAAGCATCGATTTCGACATGATTCTCGTGAGCGAAGATCTTTCTATTTTGATTCATTCCATTTATGTGGATAAGTGCACTAGCTCCAGACACATGCGCATTTGGGATGACGCGAAAATCTGGTTGGCGCCTGAGGTGAAGGCGTTAGGTAGTCAAAGGTGATTTGAGACGCTATCAACTCGCACTTACCGGTATCGATAAATTGGACAATTGCTTGAATTGCGGAACCCGCCAACTGATAAGCGATCGAAACTGGGGGTTCATCGTTCATCGGGTTAAGTGGGATTAAGTGATCCATTCCATACTGCTCTGCCCGGCTCAATTCGATGCAACTATGGCAGGGAGTTTTTGCAGGTAACACCAGTGGTCCACAGTAGGCCGCTCCACCAATTAGTTCTCCGACAAAGAGGTGATCCATTCCATCTCGCATAATTTGATCAATCAATTCTGGTGCGAAATTACCAACAACAACACGTAAGTTTTGCTCAGGAATCGGCGCATTTGCCATACCTTTCACATTCTTTGGCGCGGTTGGGAAAAGTGACCACTCGCGCGCCAACTCTTCTACTCTGGACTTATAAGTGAGGCCAAAATCATTGACACGTAAAATTCCGGTACCTAAGTCGCCATCTCCGATTGCAGATTTTTCCCGCCTAGATGTTAAGGAAAACTTAGTATTGGAGACGCCACTTGCTAAAAGACCTACATAAATCAGGGTTGCGACCCGATTATTGCCATAGATCTCAACTCCAAAATTTTGTCTACCCGATAGCAGTTCAACTCCCCCATCGACAATATTTTCAACCCAGGTTGTCTGACTTAATTCGGGAGCCATTCGCAATTGAAGTTGCCGAAAGAAAGCGTCATTGCTTTGATCTTGTGTCTGTGCCGCCCGTTCGGCAATACTTGATTGAAATCTATTGTGCAATCTTATTTTTGACTTTGCAATGTCAAGGAACTGCGCCGAAATTAATTGATCAATTATTTGATTAATTACTTCTATCGGTGCATTTAACTCATCACTTATTTCAATAGCGCTATGTTCTCCATCAAATTTTGCAATGATCGCTCTTGCGCCGGGATGTGAAATTGAAATCGCCCGTTGCGCTGCGGCAACAATTAATGATTTCTCTTGCTCTGGGAGTGCTCGACTTATGTGCACGCCGCTCTTAAGGCGGGGCTTAATTTCGTCGCTACTACCACCTGCGCAGTTCTCGATCGAGATCCGGGTAACTCGTGCTGGCTTAGCCCCGCGCCGCTGCCTTTGCACTGGTTCTAACTTTGCCATGGCCATTAGTTCGGTCTGTGTAATCTGGTCGGTATTGATTATTCGTTCGCTCATTAATGTTGGCGCGCTCGTTGGTTGGGATTGAAGGTGTGTGATTCTCATGCACCGAAGAGTGCTCACTAGAGGAGCGCCTGATCTTTTTGGTAAACAAATCTGTGGAACTTTTAGCTTTACCTTGACTGTGAGTTATATGTGTCTCACGCCCCGCCTATGGAACTGCAATGGATCGGGAAAACAAAAGAACCCCGCACCGGATAGGTACGAGGTTCTTTTGTAACGCTAGACGTTACTAAGTGAGTGATAACTCACTTGTGTAAAACGAAATTTAATTACTGAGCTTTGCCTAGGATGCGATTGACCTTGGTGCCACACACTGGGCAGATGCCTTGTGCCATGCGACGACCAGAGTCAGAGACCTTTACGGTTCCCTCGAATTCACGCTTCTCTTTGCACTTAACGCAGTAAGCGTCACCTTTGTATGTCTCTGCTGTCATTGACTTCCTCCTATCGACGCTTGCGATCCCATCGGGATGCTCCCCGTATGGGGCAGGCGCTCGAGTATGAGATTACTCGCCATCACGCTCAATTGCGCCTAATTAGCCACCTTTATTTAGGAGTTTTTTTAACGCTTCCGGGGCGGCGAGCGCGTTTTCGGCCGCTTCATAACCACTTAGGTAGGCCTCCGCAAGCGCCTCCTTGGGGAAGCGAGCTAACCGGGCTTTGAACTCTGGGCCGTGGTCAAAGTAGGCGAGGTGGATCCCTTCGTGAAAGAGAACGTAGTCAAGCACGAACTGTGGCGCCTGTTTGAGCCGATCTGAGATCCGAATCGAGCGGTCGATGCTGGTGCAAGAGCCCCAGCGCTCGCGCATGGCCCGCCAGCTCACCGAAACTGGGCGGAGCGTTATCTCAGGCGCTAAATCAGTTAGTAGCTCATCTATGCGTTGGGCAAGTCGCTCCTGGCTCATGGTCGCAGCCGCTTCTTGGGCGCGGATCTTGGCGATCATTTCTGGAACCATGGCGCGCTCATCCGCCTTGCTCATTCGGGCTGGAATTGAGACAACTATCCGGCCGCCTTGGCGGTAGGCGGAGATATTTTTCTTGCGGCGGGTTGATCGAATGACAATGATCTCGCCCTCGGAGATTCCCGGCAGGGTGTCCTCTTCCAGGGTTGGTTCAACTAAGGAGCCGAGGAAATGGGGTTCCAACATGTAAAAATACTAAGTCATCGCTCAACTAATCCTTCAGAGATTTAAGTTAAAAATTTGCGCGTTCTTTTTTGATGCCAAACCAAAGGGGGAATGAAATGAGCTTCCTGACGAAAACTCTCTGCGCCATCTAGACCCCACTATTCGAGTACAAGACCCACTATTCGAGTACAAGACCCACTACCCGAATACAAAGCCCCCTACCCGAATAAATATGGCTTTGTCAACGCCGTTCTTAGTTGATTATCTGCGCCGAAACACTTACTTTTAGACAACGAACTCCTCGGATAACAGTTCTACGTCAGCAAGGGGAAGGCTGACATAGAGCAAGTGACCGGGGAGTTCGCTTTTCTATTAATAAAATTCTTATTTAAACTTCTAGATTTAATCTAACAAATCATCAGGAATCTTTGAATTAAACCTAACAACTCATCCCTAATCTCTAAATCAATCCAGACAAGTCATCCGGTACCACCAGGCTTTTCAAGTAACTCTCAGGTGTCAATAAGTCATCGGCGGTTGGAAGAATTCCACTCCAGATGTGATCGCGTGACTGGACATCTTTAAGTTCGCGAATCTGGCGCCAAAATGAGGTTGCTTCACGTGCTAATCGTGGCGAAACTTGCAAACCAAAAAGTGAGGAGAAGAGTTGTTGTGCTGGTGCAGATGTTGCCCGGCGACGTCGCAATGTTTCTTGTAAGGCGGCAAGATTTGGTAGCCGATCACCGGCGGCTAATACAACGACCTCTTCACTCCAACCATCAATTAATGCAAGCACTGTTTCTAATTTAGTTAAGGCAGCCCGTTGCGCGGGTGATTCTTGTGGAGTGAAAATGCCATCATTAAGTGCGATTGTGAAACTTTCTGGATTTGCCGGATCAAAACCATTACCGGATTCAAATGCACGTTGGGCTTGCTCTTGAATTGCATCCATATCAATGTTGATGCCCTTACCGTAATCAGTGATTGCAGTGCGAATGTAGGAAACTAACCATGGGTTGTGTGAAAACAAACGCGCAACCGCGGCTTCTCGCAACGCATGAAAAATTCTTATTTCATCGGCGGGGATGTCAAGATCGGTGCCCCACTCTTTAATATTTTGCGGAACTAGCGCTGGATAAGGCGCATCTATTAGCGGCAAACCAACATCGTGTGCCCCTGTGACTTTGCCTGCTAAACCGCCAATTGCTTGACCCAGTTGGGTAGCAATGAGTGAACCAATAAATGAGTTTAGTAGCGCTGCAATCATTCCCACCGGAATTTGCATTTGTGATTGTTCGCCGTCAGCTGTTTCAAAACTTTGGCCGGCACCTAAATCCGCTTGCTTCAATAACTCGCCAATCGCTGAAGACAAACCAGTTGCTAATGGTTCAACGGATGTCTGCCATCCTGCCAAAGTTGTATCAACCCAATCAGTGCGCGCTAATGCAATATTTCCAGTGTTAGTAGATTGTGGAAAAAATGTAGCTTCGTTCAGCCATAGTTCTGCAATAGAAAAAGCTTGTTCGATATCGGCTACATCATTAGCACCAATAGGAGCTGAACCTTGCGCAGTTGCAAATTTTTTCGCCGTATCCCGAACAATATTTTTGGGAAGGGCTTCGGTAGTTCCAGTAAATCCAGGACCATTAATTCCAAGTTTTGAAAACTGTTCTTGAATCTGCTGTTGCATCTGCGCCATCATGGCAGCAAAATCCACCGGCTCATTAGAGTCGTCTGAGTTTCCAGGTGTGAAACCAAAAGGTGTCATAGTTAAATCCTCTCAGTGTTAGAACAAATTCGCATTCGCATTCATTCCTGCTAGCACTCTCATTCAATTCTGGCTTGATTTCCCGTCGCTTTTCATTAACTAGTCAGAGACTAGTAAGGTGGGACCATGTCTAACGCCTTCTTAGCCCTGATTTGGTGGGTTGTCCCAGCAATCGGCCTAATTGGAGCCCTTGGCTATGTTCTCTGGGTAACAAAATTTGAAGGAAAGTTTCAGCAGGAAACCCAACGCTCAGTTGGCCAGTTCCAACGTTTCCAAGAATCGCTACGTGACTCGCAAGCTCGTGATCTGGCTGCTGACAATGCCGCCCACGATTTACTGGCCGCCGAGCAAGCTCCTAATAAGCCGGATGTTTCCCAAAAATAACCAGAGTGCCTTAACTTTATTATGAGATTTTCACCGCTCCCTAGATTAGTCACGATTACACTGGGTTTCTTTTTCCTGTTCGCAACAATTGCGCCGTTGCCATTTGCCATCGTCTTACCGGGTGAAGCACAAGACATTTTCAAAGGCGTGATTACCTTTAAGAAAACTGAGAATTACCCGGCCTCCGGTCGGATCGACTTGATGTCAATTAGGGTAACCAACCCAGATACTTGGATCTTTGGGCCAGAAGTAATCTATTCCTGGATCAGAAGTGATCAAGCGGTATATCCAAAATCGGTAATTTATCCTCCGGGTACTTCTGCCGAAGAAGAGGACAAGCAAGCCAAGGCGGACATGGTCGGCTCGCAAAATAGCGCAATTGTGGCGGCGGTAAACTACCTGCAAGCACATCCACAAATCATGGCGAGCCCAACTGCTACTGGTTCCAGTAATGCAACTGATGGTGTCGTGCGGGCAAGTAAACTGAGTACCGATAACATCGTATTTAAGGTCAAGGAAACTGGCGGGCCCAGTGGTGGCCTGGTTTTTGCAATTGCTTTAGTGGAACTTCTGACCGAACGGGATCTCTTCCAAGGGGCTCATATTGCCGGAACTGGCACCCTTAACGCCCGCGGAATCGTCGGCCCAATCGGTGGCATAAACGAAAAGATTGCCACCGCCCAAAAGGTTGGCGCCACCGTATTTTTTGCCCCAGCTGGGAATGCCGAGGAGATCGCTAATGTCCCCGATGGAATTAAAGTTGTCACCGTGGCTAGCTTGGCACAGGCGATTTCCTTCTTAGAACGCTCAAGCAAAACGTAATTCAAACCACCTATTTATACTGTCTCAGGGTTGGTACCCCTTTCCTGGTTACGATAGTTTTGCGCCATGACGAATAACCCACAGTTTCAACGCCCAGCTTTCCAATTACGTGGACGTAAAAGTCCCTTAGCCATAACGGCCGGAATTCTTATTTTTCTAGGAGTCCTCTTCACCTCTGTTAGTGGTTTTTACGCAGATTGGTTGTGGTTTAAGTCGGTTGACTTTACAAGTACCTGGTCAACAATTCTTAGTACCAAAGCTCTTCTCTTTGTAATAACGGGATTAGTCACTTCCGCAATAGTGATGCTTAATATCTTCATCGCCTACAAGCGACGCCCGCTATATGTACCGATGACGGTGGAAGCAGATAATTTAGAACGCTACCGCGCACAGGTAGAACCAATTCGTCGAGGACTGTTCGTCGGCCTTAGTGTTGCGATATTTTACTTTGCCGGTTCGGCTGGATCGCAATTGTGGAGCTCTTGGTTGCTCTTTAAGAACGCTACCGATTTTGGTGTGAAAGATCCACAGTTCAACATGGATATTTCATTTTTTGCATTTCGGTTGCCTTTCTGGCAAACCCTTATTTCCTGGGCGATCTCAACCTTAGTTCTGGCAATTATTGCCGCGGCGGTAGTTCATTATCTTTACGGCGGTATTCGACTGCAAGTTCCCGAAGATCGCACCACCGTAGCCGCCCGGGTACAGCTTTCGGTATTACTTGGCGCAGTAGTTCTGTTCAAAGCAGTTGCATATTGGTTTGATCGATACGCGCTCGCCTTAAAGGAAAGCCGATTGATAACTGGACTTACCTACACCGATGTAAATGCAGTGCTGCCAGCAAAAGCTATTTTGACCGGTATTGCAATTGTCTGTGCCCTGCTTTTCTTTGCCAACATTGTTCGTCGCTCGTGGGTTTTGCCAGCTGCCGGAACAGCGTTGTTAGTGATTTCTTCAGTTCTGATTGCCGGTCTCTATCCAGGAGCTATTCAACAGTTCCAAGTAAAGCCAAGTGAGTCCTCTAAGGAAGCCCCGTTTATTCAACGTAATATCGATGCAACCCGCGCTGCGTACGGACTTTCCGATGTCAGCGTTAGTGATTATAAAGCGACAATTGCCACCTCATCCGGTCAGTTAGAAGATGATGCGGCCACAATTGCAAATATTCGATTGATGGATCCCAATGTTTTATCTGCCACTTTCCGTCAGCTTCAGCAAATTCGTCCTTATTACAGCTTTCCAGAATCACTTGATGTTGATCGTTACACAGTCAATGGCGTCAAGCGCGATGTTATCGTCGCGGTACGTGAATTAAATATCGCTGGTAATCCATCACGTAACTGGATTAATGATCACTTGGTTTACACCCACGGTTTTGGTTTTGTGGCAGCATATGGAAACGAACGTGACGCGGATGGCAAGCCGAACTTTAGTGTCAAGAATCTGCCACCGACTGGTGCATTGGGTGAGTTTGAACCTCGTATCTATTTTGGTGAAAATGTTCCTGATTACTCGATTGTCGGTGGCGTAAAAACTGATACACCAGTTGAGTTTGATTACCCAGATGATGCTTCGGCAAATGGTCAAAGGAATTACACCTACTCCGGTGACGGCGGTGTTCCCGTTGGTTCATTATTAAACAAAGTGGTTTTTGCACTCAAGTACCAAGAGCAACGGATTTTGCTCTCTAACTTGATCAACAAGGATTCAAAGATTCTCTTCGAGCGTAATCCACGTGAACGTGTAGCAAAGGTTGCCCCTTGGTTAACTCTTGATGGAGATCCTTACCCAGCTTTGGTAGATAAAAAAATAGTTTGGATCATCGATGGTTACACAACTAGTTCGGGGTATCCATATTCACGTCAGACAGTTTTGTCGACTGCAACGGCAGATGCGCTAACTGCAAACTCGCTGACCGCGCAAGGAAATCAGTCCATTAACTACATTCGTAACTCAGTTAAAGCAACGGTAGATGCCTATAGCGGTGCCGTTACCTTGTACACGTGGGATGAGACTGACCCAGTTCTTAAGACCTGGTCAAAGGCTTTCCCTAAGGCTTTACAGCCAAAGAGTGCAATTTCCAAGGATCTGATGGATCACATTCGCTACCCAGAAGATCTCTTCCGGGTGCAACGTGAAGTCTTGAGTTCCTACCATGTTAAGACCGCTGCAGCGTTCTACGGTGGCCAAGATTTCTGGCGCGTGCCACGTGACCCATCAACCTTTGGTGCCAACGCTGGAGCTCAACCTCCTTACTACTTAACACTACAAATGCCTGGTGCCAAAAAGCCCGCATTTTCTTTGACAACACCTTTTGTGCCACGTGGAGGCCGAGAGAACCTGACCGCATTTGCAGTCGTTAACTCAGACGCAGGTCCAGATTACGGAAAGATTTCGGTACTTCAACTTCCTCGAAACACTAACGTTGCCGGACCATCTCAGGTTGCCTCAAACTTTGAAGCAAAACCTGAAGTGGCAAACTCGTTGTCACTGCTTCGCCGCGGTGGCTCCGATGTTGTTCTTGGTAGCTTGTTAACGCTTCCCGTTGGTGGTGGACTGTTATATGTACAGCCGGTATATGTGAGGGCGACAGCCAACACCGCTGCCTATCCACTATTGCAGAAGGTGCTCGTGTCCTTCGGTGATCAAATTGGATATGACGACACTCTAAAGGGAGCACTCGATCAAGTATTTGGTGGAAACTCCGGAACATCTGCGGGTGAATCTCCAACTCCTGGCGGTTCCGGTACTACAACTAATTCATCACTTGCAAACGCACTTGCTAGCGCCAAGCAAGCCTATGCCGATGGCTTAGCCGCACTCGCAAAGGGTGACTTTGCCGCATATGACAAAGCACAAAAGCGATTGAAATCTGCATTAGATTCAGCAATTAGTTCACAACCCAAGAAGTAATTAAGTTGGTTAAACGAAGTTGGGTTAACTGACTTCGTTTAACCAGCTTGGCTAACTACTTTGGATTAAATCCCTTGGATTTGGTCTTTACCTACCGGTGCGCCTAAGATTGTCTTACCGACGCGGGGTGGAGCAGCTCGGTAGCTCGCTGGGCTCATAACCCAGAGGTCGTAGGTTCAAATCCTGCCCCCGCTACAAGATAAAGTGCGTAAAGCTAGTAAAAAGAGCCCTCTCGGGGGCTCTTTTTTATTCGCCTAATAAGTCGGTTTAGGTATTACTTGATGCGAAGCGAATTAGTAACTACCAAAACGCTACTTGCGGCCATAGCCGCGGCTGCATACAAAGGTGAAAGCAACCCCGCAACTGCAATTGGAATTCCAATGACGTTATAGAGGAAAGCCCAACCCATGTTTAGGCGGATAATCTTTATAGTTTTGGTAGAAAGTTTGAGCGCGGCAATTACATTTGTTAAGCCGGTCTGCATCAAGGTGATGTCAGCGCTATTAATGGCGGTGTCGGTGCCGGTTCCCATCGCCATCGAAAGATCGGCGGCAGTCAGTGCGGCGGCATCATTAATGCCATCGCCAATCATCAAGACGGTATGACCTTCACTTTTCATCCGCTGAACTACTTCTAGTTTGGTTTCTGGCAATGCGTGTGCGATCACATGGGCTGCATCAATTCCAACTGTTGTCGCCACACTTGCTGCTACCTCTGAACTATCACCCGTTACTAGCCATGGGGTAATTCCCATTTCCCGAAGGGCTGAAACCGTTTCCGCAGCATCTGCTTTTAATTGGTCACCGATTGCAAATACCGCGAGCGCAACGCCATCCCACGCAAGAACGGCCAGAGTTAATCCGGCTGCTTGGCCACGGGCTACTGCAGTTTTCACTTCTTGATGAAACTCAGTTGAAGCGTGGGCAACCGCAGCTGGTGAACCAATTAATACAACTGGTGCTTGCTCACCAATTTCTACTCGGCCGGCAGCCCCTGATCCAGGGGTCACGGAAAAATCTGAAACTGGCAGCGGCTGTGCGCCTTTTTCCAAGGCATAACGTGTGATGGAGAGGGCAATTGGATGATTATTTTGCGACTCCACCGCTTGTGCTGAAGCCAGAATATTCGCTTCAGTAAGGCTGGCGCTGAAGGCGCTTCCCAAGACTTTTCCGGCCGCCGTTGAAACTGTTGCTTCCTGCACATTCATGACGCCTTCGGTAAGGGTGCCAGTCTTATCAAAAAGTACGGTGTCTATTGTGCGCGCGACCTCTAGCACCCGTGGTTCGCGCAAGACAATTCCGCGTTGGGCGCCTCGCCCTGAAGCCACCAACAACGCAACCGGGGTCGCCAATCCCAATGCGCAAGGACAAGCAATAACTAACACGGTGATTGCAATTGAGATTGATTTAGTCAGGGTTGAACCGGTGAAGTACCAGCCAGCAAAGGTGCCAATGGCAATGACGGTAACGATTGGCACAAATACCGAACTGATTCGATCAGCTAGGCGTTGAATCGGTGCCTTTGTTCCCTGGGCGCTAATTACCATTGCGGTGACTCGAGCTAATTCAGTATCACTTCCAATTCGAGTTGCCCGAATAATAAGGCGCCCGTTGTGATTCAGTGATGCGCCAATAACATGTGAGCCAGGTCGAACTTCGATTGGTTTTGATTCGCCCGTTAACATGGAGTTATCAACTGCGCTTTCACCTGTTACAACAATGCCATCGGTTGCAATGCGATCGCCCGGACGAACCTCAAACTCATCCCCAATTTGCAATCGATCAATCGGAACAATAAGTGGCAATCCCCCACGAATGATTGTTACCTCTTTACTACCAAGTGCCAACAGTGAGGTCAGGGCGCTACTTGCTTTCGCCTTTGCCCGGGTCTCAAGAAAACGGCCAAGAATCACAAAGAAGACAACGCCCGCGGCAACTTCGGTATAAACATCGCCGGCGCCAGTTGCACTTGCATAAATCGACCAACCGAGAGCGGCCAATGAACCCATTGAGATTAAGTTATCCATCGTTGGATGCTTAAGATTTCTAAAAGCTGCCCGATGAATTGGATATCCAACCAACAAAACCACGGGCACGCTTAATGCAATTACCACCCAGGCGGTTGCAGAGTACAACGGGTGCGGCAAACCAAAGTAATCCAAGGCAGAATGGATCCACATATCAATTTGATGGTGCCAGCTCATGATCATAGAAATACCTACCGCCGGAATTGCAAAGATCGATGCAAAAAACAGTGCCCGGGCTGACTTTTTACTGTGCAAGGTAACGGACTGGGCATCGACTAACAAAGAAGCGGAGTACCCTGACTTTTCGACAATTTTGATCAAATCTTTAGCGGTTACTTCTGCCGGAGCCAAAATGTGGGCGGTTTCGGTGGCAAAGTTAATGGTGGCACTTACCCCTTCCACCGCGTTTAACGCTTTTTCGACCGTATTCACACAGGAAGAACAGGTCATCCCTTCAATTGAAAGGGTTGTGGGTTCTAGTGAAGTACTCATCGCAACTCGTTTCCTATTTTTATTCTCATTCTCATCCTTACTTTTAAACTTTTGGTGTTAAGCCATCGATTACCGCCGCATGCAGCAAACCATTAGTTGAAACGGCGCTGGCACCAAATGGTCCGTTGTGGCCATCCATGTTAGTAAAGGTGCCACCAGCCTCCCGAACAATGATGTCGAGTGCTGCCATATCCCACACTGCCAAAGTTGGTTCGATTGCAATATCTACCGCACCTTCGGCAACCAACATGTGGGACCAAAAATCACCGATTCCACGTGTGCGCCAAGCTTGCGTTAGCATTTTTTGGAAAGGTGCTAGGCGTTCACCCCAACCTATGAAATCCGAGTAGGAAATGGATGCATCGGTTAGCGCGGAAACCTTTGAGACCGCAATCCTTCGTTCATTAAACGCTAAATCATTGCCTTCTATTCCATTGCGTTCTGATTCAAACAAATTGGCGCCATTAAATCGCACCCGGGCGCCAAGTCCACGTGCCGCCGACCACCGGCGAGCCAGGGCCGGTGCAGTTGCAACACCTACAACTACTTCTTCGGCGCCAGCTGCATCAACTTCTACTAATGCGATCAGAGTTGCCCAGGTCGGAACTCCGCGCATGAAATTCTTGGTGCCATCAATTGGATCCAGCACCCAGTAGCGGCCAGTCGCGCCTTTATCGCTGCCAAACTCTTCGCCAACAATGCCATCGGTTGGTCGATGGGTGGCGATTGCTTCCCGGATTGCGTTTTCAACGGCGCGATCGGCATCTGTGACTGGGGTGTTATCTGGCTTAGTTGTAACAACTAGATCTTGGGCTTGGTAACGATCCAAAGAAATCGCATCAGCTAAGTCGGAAAGTGCATGTGCAAAAGCTAAGTCATCAACGAGATTATCGTCAGCGATGCTCATAAGGATTACAGTCTAATCCTCCAGCGCCAATGGCGCGCTGTCCTTGACCGCAAGCAATGAACGAAGACTTGCCAGACGTGCAATTCGGTGCGGATTTGCCACTCCATCGGGGCTGGCCCACGCATCTAGGGTGCAGGAACTCTCAGCATGTGAGCAATTCGACAGACAGTTTGCTGCGACCTCAGATAAATCACTGAATGCATCAATAATTCGTTGATTATCAATGTGCGCTAAACCAAAGGCGCGAATTCCGGGGGTATCGATAATCCAACCATCGCTATTTATTAAGGCAAGAGCGATCGCACTTGATGATGTGTGTCGACCGCGACCGGTTGCCGCATTAACATCACCAATTAGGCGATCGGCGGCTGGAACTAAAGCGTTAATTAAAGTTGATTTGCCAACACCAGAATGACCAACCAGAACTGAAATCTTACCTGCTAATACTTGGTGCAACTTTTTCAAATCTTTCTCGCGGGAATCGCTCTTGATAGCGGTATGAATAATTTCTACATCAAGCTCGGCATACTCTGCTAAAAATGGCGGCACTTCAGTTAAATCAGTTTTAGTTACCACAATCTTTGGCACAATTCCTTCGGTAAATGCCGAAACTAAAAACCGATCAATCAGACCGCGCCGAGGCTCCGGATTTGCCGCTGCCACCACAATTACTAATTGATCAATATTGGCAACAATCGTGCGCTCAACTTGCGCAGCATCATCAACGGTACGGCTTAATGAATTTCGCCGCTCTTGCACCGCAACGATTCGCGCCAGCGTTCCTTCACTGCCAGAAACATCTCCTACTAATGAAACATTGTCACCAACGACAACTGATTTTGGTCCTAGTTCTCGGGCCCGCATGGCGGTCACGATGGTGCCATCGTCTGTGATGCAAGTTTGCCGACCACGATCAACCGTTGTGACTAAGGCCGAAATCGCATCCGAATGGGAAGGTCGATCTTTGCTACGTGGACGGGTACTTCTTGCTGGGCGAATTCGCACATCCGATTCATCATATACGCGCGGCGTCATGCTAGAAGTGAGCTCCAAAGCCCTGGAAAATCCGGCAAAGTTTTACGAGTAGTCGCAATATTTTCGACTTCGATACCCGGAACAACTAGACCAAGAACCGCGCCGGCAGTTGCTAATCGATGGTCATCGTAGGTATGAAAAACACCACCATGTAAGGGCGCAGGGGTAATTTGAAGTGAAGTTTCCGCTTCTACAACATTTCCGCCAAGGAAATTAATTTCTCGGGTAAGTGCGGCTAACCGATCGGCCTCATGCAAACGAAGATGACCGATGCCGCGCAAGTGCGAAGGTGAATCTGCTAGCGCAGCAAGAGCCGCTATGGCAGGAGTAAGTTCGCCAACATCGTGCAAGTCAATGTCGATTCCGTGAATTGCACCGCTACTGGTAAGTGTTAAACCTTGTTCATTCAACAAAACGGTGGCACCCATTTCCGTGAAGATGCTACGCAATTGATCACCTGGTTGGGTAGTTGCACTTGGCCAGTCGGTGATTGTGACACTGCCCCCGCACACCATTGCTATTGATAGAAATGGTGCGGCGTTGGATAAATCTGGCTCGATCACTAATTCCAGGCCGTGTAAGGCTCCTGGCTGAACTCGCCATTCCTGCTGCTCAACTTCAACATCAACAGTTGCCCCAAATCGGCGCAGCATTTCAACCGTCATTTCAATATGCGGCATCGATGGCAGTAACCCACCTTGATGCTTTGCAATTAATCCATTTGTAAAACTTGGCGCAACTAATAGCAATGCTGATAAAAACTGACTTGATGCGCTGGCATCAATACTTAAGTTGCCACCGGCAATTGATCCAGTTCCGTGCAGCTTTAGTGGCAAGCTATAACGACCATCGTGTTCGATCGATATTCCTAACTCTTCAAGTGCCTTAATAACAGGCCCCAGCGGGCGCTCGTATGAACGCGGGTCACCCGTAAACTCCACATCACCTTTTGAAAGGGCGGCTAATGGTGGCAAAAAACGCATCACTGTGCCGGCATTTCCAACATCGATTTTTGCATCCCCACGCATTGGGCCCGGTGCGATTTTCCATTGCCGCTCTTGCTGGCCTGCTACTTCAACGCTTACTTCTTCAATCCCAATTCCAAGGGCTTTGAGTCCGGCCACCATTAACTCGCTATCTCGCGAAACTAGTGGGCGGCGTAAAACTGATGGTGAATTAGCCTGCGCTGCCAAAATCAGCGCGCGATTTGTTACTGATTTTGAGCCGGGAATAACAATCTGCAAATCAACTGGTTTGCGGCCACGAAAAATAGTGGGCCAGTGCGCTTGACTTGTCATCACCGAATTCTAACCCTTGCACCCCAACCACGGCGCGCGGCTGCGCTACCCTTGAATTATGTGTGGCAGATATGCGCAAACCGCTGATATGCGAGAATTAATGGAGGAATTTGCGATTACCGGAACCACTCCGCAAACCGGCTTACCCTTAAATTGGAATATCGCACCTACAAATCCCATTTATATTGTGCGAGGTGTGCAGCCCGACCTTGCCATTGTTTCCTGGGGCTTAATCGGCCCATGGCTAACCGATCTGAAGGAGGCAAAGGATTCGCAATCTCGGGCTATAAATGCGCGCAGCGAATCAATTCATGAAAAACCAACTTTTAGAAACGCCTTCCGATCTACCCGTTGCTTAATTCCAGCTGCGGGTTATTACGAGTGGGCAACCGCCTTAGGTAGGTACTCGCCCAAGCAGCCTTTTTACATTAGTGCCCGAGCTGGCCAGCAACTACCGATCGCTGGGATTTGGAGCAGTTGGACCGCGCCAACTGGTGAAACAATCGAAACTGCAGCAATTATTACCCAGCAAGCACAAGGTGAATTAGCAACAATTCACAGTCGGATGCCGGTATTTATGTCGTCGGATCGCTGGGAGCTATGGCTAGACCCGAGAAATACCAATACCGCGCAACTGCAATCGCTGATGGTGGTCAAAGATCCAGATTTATTGGTTATTGCCCGCCCGGTTTCTAATGCGGTGAACAAAGTGTCTAATAATGGGAAAGAGTTGACCATCGAGATCCCGCTTGGAGCGCCAGAAACCTTGTTTTAACGATAGTGTTTTAGTTAATGTCAACCGACCTAGTAAAAGAGAGTTCCGCCGATCGTGCCGTTCGCTTCGAGCGCGATGCGCTGGTATTTACAAATCAGTTGTATGCCGCGGCGCTACGATACACAAAAAATCCGCATGATGCGAAGGACTTAGTTCAAGATACTTATTTAAAGGCCTTCGCCTCTTTTCATCAGTTTGAGCCTGGCACTAATTTAAGAGCTTGGCTGTATCGAGTCCTGACCACAACTTTTATTAATACTTATCGGAAAGACCAACGCCGTCCGCAACTATCATCCGGTGAGATCCAAGATTGGCAGTTAGCAGATGCGGCCTCGCACACAAGTGATCTAGGAAAATCAGCTGAAGTCCAGGCGCTGGAGAATCTGCCTGATAGCGATATCAAGCGCGCTTTGCAGGAAATTCCAGAAGAGTTTCGGATCGCCGTTTATTTGGCCGATGTGGAAGGGTTTTCCTATAAAGAGGTGGCCGAAATTGTTGGTGTGCCTACTGGAACCGTGATGTCTCGGCTGCATCGGGGAAGAAAACAACTGCGCGAACGGTTAACAGAGTATGCAAAGGATCTTGGCTACAGCACCGATAAGAAATCGGGGGTAAAGCCATGAGCTTTAATTACGCGCTGCCCTGTAACGAGGTGCTGAACTCATTTGTCTTGATCGTCGAGGGTAATATCCAAGCCCCGCACATGAGCCTAATCGAACTCCATATTTCCCAATGCACGGATTGCGAAACTGAGTTAGCACATGAACACGCAATCCGTACTTTGTTGCAAGATGTGTTGCGCCGTAGTTGCCAGGAAGAAGCGCCTAAAGATCTACATGATTCGATTTATCAGCAAATACATTCACAGATGACGGGAACCTTTACCGAAGTAGTTACCCAATACAGCATGACCGAAATTTCAATTGAAATCGATGAGTTTGGTCAGGTCGAACATCGCGAAGTAACAATTGAACATACCGAAGAGATTCGATTTTTAAATGAAGCCAATAACCCCGATGACCTTAAGGGGCAAGGGCACTAACCATGAATTCAATCGATGAACTGCTGGGCGCAGTTGGAATCGCCGAGATGGTGGTGCGTCCGGGTGACACATCGGTTGCTATTGGCTTAGGTGATCTACCAATTATCGCGCCATCACTGCTGCTAAATTTAATGGAGCATGCCGCGATTCTTTCACTTGATCTATATCTTGAACCTGGTGAGACCACAATCTTGGTCAGCTCGGAATTTATATCTTTGTCGCCGGCAAGTATCGGCGCGGAACTGCGTGCCACATCACGGGTAATTGAGATATCAGGCAAAGAGTTAACTTTTGAATGTGAAATCTATGAGCATGATCGCCAAATTGCAGCTGCCCAAATAAAAAGATCAGCGGTGGAGCGAGTATCTTTCCTCGCCCGCACCGCTGCCCTTAATTTAACTAAGCTTTCTTAGTCGCCCAAAAGATCTCTGCGATTTCATCAATTTTTGCGATCAGATCGTCAGCAACTGCCACATCTTGGGTTCCCTTTGTGCCAGCGGCCCCGGCCAACTTGGTGGCATCATTGAAGAGTGTGTGCAACTGTGGGTAAGCCTCAAAGTGTGGAGCCTTAAAGTAATCGGTCCAGAGCACCCATAGGTGTTCTTTCACCTGATGCGAGCGCGCCTCTTTCACCGCTACTGAGCGAGAACGAAAATCTAGATCTGAGTTTGCGGCGTATTTTTCCATACAAGCCTTTACGGATAGCGCTTCAATCTTTGCCTGCGCTGGATCGTAAACTCCGCATGGCAGGTCGCAGTGGGCGTAAACAGTTCTCTTTGGTGTAAACATGGGACTCCCTTTTAATTAATGTTAGGTGAGAGACTACCCCCCTATGAGCAAGTTTGGCACGGTCAAAGTCGCTGGCTCCTCCATGGCGCCCACCTTTAACGCTGGCGATTGGCTGTTAGTGCGATTCTTTACTGGGGCGACCAGTCAAAGTTATGGCGATACCCTGATTGGAAAAATTGTCGTGATCGAGCGGGAAGAGCGACCCGGAATATTTCTGATAAAGCGTTTGCAAAAAACTCATGGTGGGATTTATTGGGTGCAAGGCGATAATGATGAAAGCACTGATTCCCGCACCTGGGGCTGGATTGGTGCTAACGAATTAGTTGGCAAAGTGGTTATGCGGTACAAGAAAGCGCGTTAGCGGGTGAAAGCCTCCTGTAACAATGCTTTTTGTTCATCCTCATGCAAATGATGGCTGCCAGTGGCAGGGGACGCAGTTGCCCGACGCGAGACCCGACGCAAGACCCGATCGCCAAAGCCGTGACCGCCATGTGCCTCCGATGTGCGCAATGCAATATGTGACCATGGACCTTGGTTGGCCGGTTCATCTTGCACCCAAAGCAAGTTCGCATTTGGATGTTTGTTTGCCTCGGCAACCATTTCGGAAATTGGAAGTGGGTAAAGAAGTTCAACTCGAACAATCGCAGTTGAGTTTTCGCCAAGCTTCTTCCGCTCTGCGACTAGATCGTGATAAATTTTTCCGGAGCAGAAAATAATTCGATCAGCGTTTTGAACTGAATTATCGCCAATCACCGGCTGGAAATGTCCGCTGGTGAAATCACTAAGTACCGATGCCGCCGCTTTTAAACGTAGCATTGATTTTGGCGTGAAGACAATCAGTGGACGACGGATTGGATTCTTGGCGTGCCAACGAAGCAGGTGAAAGTAATTCGCCGGACTAGCAGGTTGGGCAACAGTCATATTTTGTTCAGCACACAACTGCAGATAGCGCTCGATCCGCCCAGATGAGTGATCTGGACCTTGGCCTTCATAACCATGTGGAAGAAGTAAAACCAGCGATGAACGCTCGCCCCATTTTTGCAATGCTGAAGATATGAACTCATCAATAATTGTCTGGGCACCATTAGCGAAATCGCCGAACTGGCCCTCCCAGATAACGAGTGCTTCTGGACGCTCCAGGCTATAGCCGTACTCAAAGCCCATGGTGGCAAACTCACTCAACAGCGAGTCAATCGCGAAGAACTGATTTTCATCACTAATGAGTGAACGCAGTGGCGTCCATTCATCGCCATTTTCCTTATCGATAATTACCGAGTGACGGTTTGAGAAAGTTCCGCGGCGCGCATCTTGACCGGCTAGGCGAATTGGATGGCCTTCTTTTAGCAGCGATCCAAATGCCAGCATTTCACCAGTGGACCAATCAATGGTTCCATCATTTAATGACTCCACCCGCCGGGCCAATTGTGGAATCAACTTGGGGTGAATATGGAAACCTTCCGGGACCGCAGTTTGCGTTGCTGCAATTTCCCGGGCCAGGCTTTCGGTAATGGCGGTGTCAATCGCGGTTGCCTCCGGTGTCACCGGCGGCTTGAACTCATCATCTGAGTGAGGCTGGTAATTGTTAAGTGAAGTAAATACAGATTCCAGTTGAACCTGATAGTCGCGTGCGATCTCGTCTGCCTCTTGTGGGGTAATGTCGCCACGACCAACTAATGCTTCCGTGTATAAAGTTCTTGTTGATCGTTTTGCATCCACTAATTTGTACATCAATGGTTGGGTAAAGCTTGGCTCATCTCCTTCATTGTGACCACGCCGGCGGTAACAAACCAGGTCAATCACAACATCTTTATTAAACTCTTCTCGATATTCAAAAGCTAAACGTCCCACCCGAACACAGGCTTCCGGATCATCACCATTCACATGGAAAACCGGCGCCTGAATTATCTTTGCGAAATCAGTTGAGTATTGTGAGGTGCGTGCGGCCAGAGGTGAAGTTGTAAATCCAACCTGGTTGTTCACCACAATATGAATTGTTCCACCGGTGCGATATCCACCTAGGCCTGACATCTGCAGTACTTCTGCGTTCACGCCTTGGGCGGCAAAGGAAGCATCACCGTGAAGCAAGATCGGCATTACCGTATAAGCACCTTTAACATTTAGCCGGTCCTGCTTCGCGCGCACGATTCCTTCAAGTACTGGATTTACCGCTTCGAGGTGTGACGGGTTTGCCGCCAAGTACATCTTGGTCTGGGCGCCAGATTCTGCGGTAAATACGCCAGATGTTCCTAGGTGGTACTTAACATCGCCGGAGCCATGGACCTCATTTTCGGCGTAATGACCATGGAACTCTTGAAAAATTTGTACTACCGATTTTCCGGCCACGTTTACTAGAACATTTAAGCGACCACGGTGCGGCATGCCGATGCAAACCTCCGCTAGACCGGTTTCGGCAGCAGCCGAGATAACCGCATCAAGTAGTGGAATTACCGACTCGCCACCTTCAAGTGAGAAACGTTTTTGTCCAACAAACTTGGTGTGGAGGAATGCCTCGAAAGCTTCGGCGCTATTTAATTTACGAAGCACCCGTAGTTGTTCTTCGCGCGGCAGTTTGGCATAACCAACTTCTACCCGATCTTGAATCCAATGGCGTTCGGCCGGATTCTGAATATACATGTACTCAACACCAACGGAACGACAGTAAGCATCTCGCAGAATTCCAAGAATTTTCCGCAGTGGCATAAACTTCTTACCGCCAAAACCACCAGTAACAAACTCGCGATCCAGATCCCAAAGTGTTAAGCCATGGTTAACAACATCGAGATCTGGGTGGGAACGCTGCTTATATTCAAGCGGATCCACATCTGCCATTAAGTGACCAAAAGTTCGATAAGCCTGAATTAACTGCTGGACCCGTGCCGTTTTATTGATCTCTTCATCACGTGTAAAAGCAAAATCTGTTGACCAGCGAATTGGCTCGTATGGAATACGAAGCGCGGCAAAGATTTCATCATAAAAATTTTCCGCACCTAACAAGTACTCGTGCATCCGACGCAAGAAATCACCAGATTGTGCGCCTTGAATAATGCGGTGATCGTAAGTGCTGGTGAGGGTAATTACTTTGCTAATTGCCAAATTTGAAAGGGTTTCGGCACTTGCCCCCTGAAACTCGGCCGGGTAATCCATGGCACCAACACCTAAAATCAAACCTTGGCCTTGGACCAAACGCGGAACAGAGTGAACTGTGCCAATTGTTCCGGGGTTGGTAATGGACATAGTTGTTCCAGCAAAATCCTCAACAGTTAGGGCTCCACTGCGCGCCTTTTTTATTATCGCCTCGTAAGCACTCCAGAACTGTCCAAAATCTAAGTTCTCACAACCCTTGACCGAAGGCACCAAAAGTTGGCGGGAACCATCGGGCTTGGTTAGGTCAATTGCGACACCTAAGTTGATGTGTTCTGGATTTCCAATTGCTGGCTTGCCATCAATTTCACCGAAAAAGGCATTCATCTCTGGCATCGCTCGTACCGCTTTTATCATCGCGTAAGCAATGATGTGGGTGAAGGAAACCTTTCCGCCACGCCCGCGCGCTAGATGATTATTAAGAACAATCCGATTATCAATCATTAATTTTGCCGGAATAGCACGAACCGATGTTGCCGTTGGGACGGAAAGCGAGCCTTCCATTGCTTGAACGACCCGCGCGCTCACGCCGCGGATCGGTTCTAGTGTGGAGGCTGCCGGAGTAATTAGAACTGGAACTGGTTTCACAATTGGATCTGCTGGTGTTGGAGGAACAACTGTGCTTTCGCGCACGATTGGTTGAGTTGTAGTTGGCTTCGACGCAGCTGGTTCAGACACCGGTGCTGGTTCAGACACTGGTTCCGATACTGGTTCTGGTTGAGTTGGTGCAACTGGCGCTGCAACTGGCGCTGCAATTGGTTGCAGAACTGGCGCAGCCAGTTGTTGCGCTTTCGGAATTGGTGGCACACCTTTGCTTGGAGCACTATTTGCCACAACATTTGGCGCTGTCATTGGTGTACCGGGCTTGTTGTTTTTAAAGTACTCCACCCATTCGGGTTGGACGGAGGAAGGATTCTGTAAATACTGATCGTACATTTCATCGACCAGCCAACCATTTGCGCCAAAATCCTGTGCCGACACTGGCAAACTCCTTTTGCATTGATTAGGTGCCTAGCCTATCGGCTAGGAGTGCGCTTGCTGAATCCCTTCGGGCCGGCGTTCTGGGGGAGATTCACCACATCAAAATTTCAACCTTCGCATGTGGCTAATTTGGGGCACAGTTTGCCCATGGCAATAGCAGTAGTGACTGGGGCAAGCAGAGGTTTGGGCTTTGAGAACGCTAAGGCGCTAGCTGCGGCGGCTTTTGATCTGGTCCTGATCGCCAAGGATCAGCACCGACTTTCCCAGGCACAGCAGCAACTACAGCAAAATTATCCTGATCAAAACTTCTCAACCCATGCCGTCGACTTAGCAGATATGCAGGCTACTCGCAGGACCGTTGAATTAATCGCGCAGCAGCAACTAACCCCAGAGGTTTTAATGTTGGCCCATGGCGTAATGAGTGAAAAAATCTCCAAAACTTTAAAAACCACTGATGAAGAGTGGCGTCGGGTGATGGCGATTAATTTAGATTCAGTTTTTACAATAATTAATGGTCTAGCACCGACCATGGTTGCGGCTAGAAAAGGTCGCATCATTGTTTACTCGGCGTGTTTGGGCCGAATGTCCGGGCCCGGAAATACCGGCGGCCTTGCCCCTTATCGAATTAGTAAAGCTGGGGTGAATGCATTGGTGCGAAACCTAGCCCATGAAACTGGTTTGGGTACTCGTGGTGTTTTAGTCGATGCAATCTGTCCCAATCATTCCCGCACCGATATGGGTGGGCCAGATGCGCCGCGCAGTGCCAAAGAAGGCGCGTCCACTGCCAACTGGTTAGCACTTCGCGAATTTAATCCTGGTGATGTGACCGGAGTTTTGTGGGAAGACAATCAGATTGTCGAATGGTAATTAGCGCTCAATTTTTACGGTATCTGAATTTTGATCAGCTTGTGTAATGGTTATCGTGATTCCTGCGACGGTAACGCTTTCGCCGAATGATCTTGGTGCCAGCCAATATTTTTGGTCGTTAGAATTTTTTGGAAAGATTTGCACCGGTCCAAGGCCAGATTGAATTGAGGAGTCAACTAAATAAACTAAGGCTCCGACCTTACTCATTTTTTTGTCAAGACCAATCGCTCGCCTGCTCTCCACCACTAAAACTTTCGTGCCTCCCAAAGGAATTACGACAGCCTTAATCCCACCTACACTTTCAACCGCGCTGATAATTTGCGTTAATGTCGAACTATTCATACAAACAATTTGGTCATCCTCGATCCAGCCCAACACCCACCTCTCCCACGCAAGCAAACTCGGTGATGCTGAAGTAAATGCACTCTCTCCCATATAACTAAACTCACCGGTGAATCTTAACGCGCCTTTCATGGGGGAAGTCGCATCATCTTTGAATGAGTAAAGGTCGACCATTCCCATCGCATGGGTTATCTCATGGTTAAGCCAAATCGAACCCCATCCAAGTAAATCTGCGGCCGAAGTAGCACCATTTGCGAAATACTTTCCATCAAAGGTCACGCCATTTCCACGGATCGCAGAAAAGGCAGGACCTGAATATCCCAAACCTTTAGCATTCGGGTTTGCCAGAACAATAAAATTATCCAATTTAGAAAAATCCGTCTCAGCATCGGCTAGTGTCAGCGCTTCCAAAATATAAGCTCGATGGCTATCAAAACTTTGATTTAAGGGTGCGTAATCCGTGGAAGGTTTGCTCATTCGGTACCATTTAAAATTAGGGACAAATGTATAGTTAAGTTTTCCGTAAGAGATTTCATCAAAGGTAGCGGTTGCTCCACTTATTTTAGAAAATGCCTCTTGTGGGGAAAGAGTTGCCGGGGCATCGGAAAAATCAACCATAATCACTGCGGTAGCGACACTTCCTGTGGTCCGTAAGCGATCTGAAATTCGGGGAAATCCACCGATAGCAACATCGCCGCGCCCATCAGCGACCGGCAACTTGCATGCCTGGCGAATGTCTGTGGGCGGTGTTGCCGAAGGTGTTGCCGAAGGTGTTGCCGAAGGTGTTGCCGAAGGTGTTGCCGAAGGTGTTGCCGAAGGTGTTGCCGAAGGTGTTGCAATCCCTCTATTCCAGATTAATTTTTTTCCAGCCTTAATGCAGCTATATTTTTTACCAGAATTTATTGCGGTTGCACCAATCTTTTTGCAGGTAGCACCAGCTTTTGGAGCTACTGCCACGGCAGCGGCAGGAAGCAGAAGGCCGGCTACTAAGATGGCACTAACAAGGGACCGATCTCGCATAACTCAATCTAACCAGTCATTAGCGGTCAGTTGGAATTGCCCGCCAGGCGCAAACCAAAGTGGTTAGCGCAAGTGCAGCAAGTGGGATGGCCACAAACCACAAATGTGCTTGTAACTGGTAGGAAACAACACCCAGCGCAATCAAATTAGCTAGCACCGCTGGCGATCGACCAAAGTACTTCCCGCGCCGATAGCCGATAGCCGATGCCGCTAAGCCACCAGCGCCGATCAATGCGAAAAGCAGCACCCCTAAAAACGGCAGTACTTCATACGAATCCGCAAAAATAGTTAGGGTAACTAGCCATAGCGCCAAGGCCAGAATCACGCCTGCCTCGATAAAGAGTAGGGATGCCACTAGTGCACGCGCTTTCGCGGCTTTGGCAGAATCTTGAGTCATAGCGCCAAGATTAACTGATGAGGTGATTAAAGATGCTCTTTTCGCATGATGGAATTCATGATTCGCAAACACATCTGGCCTCACCTTCCTACTTCTATGAGCAATTACGCCGAGAGTTATCGCTATCCTCCCGCACGAACACGCCACTTGCACTTATCAAGATAGTTTTTGATAATCCAAATTTCGAACAAGTTCTAGCCCAAGATATTTTGCATTTTTCATATGAGTTGTCGCAATTGACCAGAACTGAAGATTGCGTTGGCCGATTGGGTATCAATGAGATTGTCATAATTGTTCGAGACGGCTATAGCAAAGTAGAGCCTTTGGTCCAACGGTTATTGGATGCGCCATCACTAACCGTTGATCACACTTTGCAAGTAAGAATCGCCGCCATTTTTGCCAAGGATCATGAGAGTGCATTGGCAATTTTAGATCGGTTAGACCAAGCACTACTTAGAGTGAGAAATTAGGGCGCTTATCCACTCACTCGAACTCTTATAAATCAATTTGTCAGCCCCTGATCTAACTTCACCCCATGCAACTAGACCTAGATGTAACTTTTGGTGCGATCGCACCATTTATGAGTGATCCAACTATTGAAGAAATTTGGATTAACTCCCCCGAGCGAATATTTATCGCGCGCAACGGCCGTAGTGAATTAACGAATCTGTTGCTAACTTCCGATGATGTTCGAAACATTGTGGAACGCGCTCTGATGTGGAGTGGCCGCCGACTTGATCTTTCTCACCCCTTTGTAGATGCCCGGTTGCCTGATGGCAGTCGATTGCATGTAGCCATTCCGGAAATCACAGCCCAACACTGGGCGGTCAATATTCGAAAGCACTTAATGCGCCACTTAAGCGTTAAGGATCTGGTGGCCCGCGGGGTAATGAGTGAAGAAATCGGTACCGCGCTAATCTACTGCGTACAAGCGGGATTGAATATTTTGGTCTGTGGTGGCACCCAAGCTGGCAAGACAACAGTACTTAATGCCCTAGCTGGCGCCATCGCCCGCACCGAACGAGTAGTCACGATCGAAGAGGTTTTCGAATTAAGCCCGCAACTGCCAGATGTGGTCCAAATGCAAACTCGAAGTGCAAATTTACAAGGCGAAGGTGAGATTCCACTTCGTCGATTGATCAAGGAGTCACTTCGGATGCGACCTTCCCGAATTATTGTGGGCGAGGTACGCGAAGCCGAAGCACTTGATCTATTAATTGCGCTGAACTCTGGCTTGCCAGGTATGGGCACTTTGCACGCAAACTCACCGCGCGATGCCATTGTTAAGTTGCAAACTCTGCCATTACTTGCCGGTGAAAATATTTCCCATAAATTTATCGCCCCTACCGTCGCCTCTGCCATTGATTTAATCGTTCACACCACACTTGATGCCCAAGGCGTTCGCCGAATCAATGAGGTTGCAGCTGTTACCGGGCGATATGAAAACGATCGGGCCGAAATTGAGATGTTGTGGAAATGGGATGGCACCCAATACCAACGTGGCGTTGGATCACTACCTGATCCTGAGCGATTTGCCGCTATTGGTGCCCCGCTTAGCCAATGGTGGCATGCATGAAACTCTCCATCCGAATTGGCACCGCTGCCAGCGTTGCTACCGCCGCCGTATTGTTGCTGACCCGATCACTTGTTATCGCCGCCGCCTTTGGTTTTTTAGCGGCCGGAATTTCATTTGTGATGGTGCGGGGTAAGAACAACATCAATGAGGCGGCATTGATTGCCGCTTGGCCAGAGGTGATAGACCACTTAATGTCTGGCATTCAATCCGGGCTTTCCTTAACCGAATCACTTGCCGGACTTTCCACCCGAGGTCCAGAAATACTCCGGCCCGCCTTCACCCAGTTTCGAGCAACTTTGTCTGGAAGTGGCGACTTAACGCAAGCAATCGAAGAGTTAAAAGCAAAGTTTGCCCACCACGGAAGTGATCAGATATTTGAAGCACTGCTGATTTCGAAAACACTAGGTGGAAGCGAACTGCTGCAGATACTTCGCACACTTGGTGATTTTCTGCGCCAAGACCTTGCCCTGCGTAGAGAAATTGATGTCAAACATGGCTGGATCAAAAATTCGGCCCACATTTCAGCGGCCGCCCCTTGGATTCTGCTGCTACTTTTATCTACGCAACCTAATACCGCAATTGCATATTCAAATACCACTGGTGCCATGATTTTGATTGCCGGACTGGTAATGACAACTATTGCCTATCTTTGGATGAATCGATTGGGACGCCTGCCCCAAACTCCGCGAGTGTTTGTTGGCTCATCCAAATGACAACTATTTTGATTATCACCGCTTTGCTTGTGATTCCAGCCGGATTTCTAATCGTAATAGGTGATGAAATAAATCCAATTGAACAAGCGCAAAGTTTTGCCAAAAGGCAGGCCAAAAAAAGTCTTGACCGTTCTCAACTGCGTACTCGATTGGCAGAACTTGGCAAAGGCAGCGATCAGGATTATGAAGCCTTTCGAATGAAGCAGTATGGATATTGTGCCAGCGCTACCGCAATTAGTTTTGTGCTCTTCCTCGGCTTTTCCAAGAACATATTTTTCGCCACATTTGCAGCTGTGTTAGTTACCGCACTGATGTATGTAATCCTGGATAAAGATTTAACAAAAGGGGTAAAAAAGCGGCGGGAACAAATTGAAGCCGAATTTCCGGCCGTAATAGAAATGCTAACTTTGGCAATTGCCGCGGGTGAGACGCCAATGAGCGCCATGCTACGAATTGCCGACTCCTCCGATGGTGCGCTGGCGAAAGAGTTCCAAATTGTCGTGGCAGAGGTGCGTTCTGGAGCTCCGCTAAATGAAACATTGGATGCCATGGGGCGACGGGTTAAATCGGTGATGATCAGAAGGTTTGTAGATGCTTTGGTAACAGCCACTTTGCGCGGTGCACCGCTTGTTGAAGTACTTTCCCGGCACGCCGTTGAAGCTCGCGGAAATCAACGCAATCGCGTGATGGCCGCGGCTGGCAAGGCTGAAATCGCAATGATGATTCCAGTTGTTTTCCTGATCCTGCCGATCTCGATTCTGTTCGCTTTATGGCCATCCCTAACAAATCTAAATATGTTTTCAAGTTAAAGCAGGTAGTTGTTAGGCCGCACTTTCTTCCTGTTCGCTCTTTTCAACCTTCAGTTCGATTAGCTCACCTTGCGCATCGCGTGCTGCGATCTCTTGCCGAGTAGGACGGCCCGCCTTTCGTTTCTTAGCGATGATGCGGCCAGCTTCAAATAGCTCGCCGCCCCAAACACCCGCTGGCTCCTGCCTAGATAAGGCACCCGCTAAACATTGTGAGCGCACCGGACATGGCCCGCATAGGGATTTAGCTTCGGCGACCTCTATCTCTTCCTCAGAAAAAAAGAGCTGCGGATCTGCCGTGTGGCAAGGCAAATTAAATGATGATCCATCGGGATACGTGCCAGTTACATCACCCAAACCGATCTTCACATCTGCCCAGCCGGGTACTAGTAGTTCGCTGAAGAGAACGCTCATGTTCTCACCTCTTCTCTTTCGGTAGTTTGGCTTTTCCGTAGCTTGGCCTCTGTCGGCCGATTTTCATCGGGTCCTGCTCCCATTTACACAATTTTTACTTGTGTTAGAAAAGCAAAAAGGGCTCCGAATCCTTTTGGATTCGAGGCCCTTGGCTTCTAGTTCTAGATCGATTTAATCGATTTAACCACCAATGGCCTCGAATCCGGCATAAAAAGCAGCGTAAAACGCTGGCTTTGCGGTATGCCAAGAAGAAGGCTTTTTGGACGTATGAGCAGAGGGAATCACAGCAGAACGCATTGCGCCTGCTGTTACGAATGATGCATTACTCATATTCGCTCCTTGTTCATTTCATTACCCGCCCTGACTAATGAAGTCCTAATTGTAAAGCATCCGGCTAGTTACTGGCAAGGCAATTAATTTGAGCATAAATAGCCCCGAATTAGGTTGTTTCAAACGCCGGCAAGAGGTGGAATTATCCGTTTGTCACCGCTTACCACGAAATTGTTACATTTGTTTTGCCGCCAATCAAAGAGTTTGTGGTCGGATTTGGAACACGCAGATTTTGTAAGTTGAATTAAAGCCAGAGTTCGTCATTGCTCTTATCACCACTTCTGCCCGCAGATTTGCCGGCGACTTAACTTGCGTAGTTGTCGCGATAATAACTTGGCCGACAACAGAGGTTATAGCGCGGATATTGGCTGGCACATTTTTAGTTGCGTCACTAATGATCTTCAAATTAGTTACATCTATAACCGCTGAATTAAGTTTAAAAGTAACGGTAAATGTCACGGATCAAACTTAAGGGGCTGCCCTGACCAAAGTAATTGCAACCGCTGTGACTGACCTGGCGCCGGATGCGAATCCCGGACGTGTGGCAGTAATCGATGCGGTTGAAGAGGTTCCGGCTGCAATACCTGTGACTTTAACTCTGGATCCAGTGATACTTACTGTTCCGCCATTGCTTGCACTTCCTGCATAACTCCATGCGCCATTAAAGTTGGCGATGGTCACTGTGAAGCCAGTAGCAGTTGGAGTTGGGGTTCCAAAGGTAGGGGTACGGGCTCCAAAGGTAGGGGGAAGGGCTGCCCTGACCAAAGTAATTGCAACCGCGACCACACTCCACCGGGCAAACAAGGTGACATCTGCTGTAAATGGATAGCTCGCACTATTTGCATACGCAGTTCCGCCGCCACCGGCAACGGTATTCCAACCTGCAAAGGTGAAGCCGGTGCGAGTAAAGGTATTGGTAGTTAAGTTTGTTGCAACATTTGTAGCTTGCGCACTCATTGTTCCAGCGCCAGCGTTGGCATTGAAGGTAACGGTGGCTTGGTAAGTGAAAGCTGTGTTTGCTGCGTTGAATTTAGTATCTGTATTGGTGACTACAACACTTTTAGCTCCTACCGTTCCCACCGGTGTAACAGCGGTAATTGAAGTAGCACTGACAAGGACAACACTTGTAAAAGGAACCCCACCAACGGTGACAGAGGTTAGAGGGCCGAGACCAGTACCGGTAATTGTGACTAATGTCCCACCCGAAATAGTGCCTACCGCAGGAGAGATGCTGGTGACCTTAGGAGCGGAAGCCGCTTGCGCAACTGGAGTAATTACAACTGAAGAACCAAAGACAATTCCAAGAATTACTGCCGCAGAAGTTAATCGTCGTGACGAAAACTTCGGCGCACTAAACTTCGCCAGATTTAATCTTTCGCCCATACCCATCAGTAGTGAATAGAAACCTAGATGTAATAAATTAGATTTCTGAACTGGCGATTGGTTTCTATAATTTGCGATCATCGATTGCTCATCTTTTACTGCATAGTTGGAAAACGCCACCTGAAAATGATTCTACAGAGAGGAAGAGCCGTTTTGGTCTTAACCTTATGCTAAACACGTCGTCAACCTATCTTAAACCTATCAACCCTGTCAAGCGCGGAGGTGGCCAAAGGTGGCCAGACTTGGATTAGGCCACTAAATCGGCAGACTGAGTATTCCTGAGAGTTTACTGAGCATTTTTGCTGCAATGTCCCTAAGCAATGGTGATGCCGGATTCTCGCAGGTACTTTTAGAAAAATCGTTCGCGAGAGTGCCTTTACCTGGGACACGGAGTTGGGTGTAAAAGTGCAAAATTTCTATGCACGAACTTTTGAAAAGTCGGGTGATCTCGAATCGGCTGCGAAAGAAATGTACAAAGCACTTTTATTAGCAGGAAGGGCCGGCCTTCCTCTACAGGTAACCGAGATGACGATTCCCCCTCCCGCTATGCAAAAGAGTTGGGCGATTTTGTGACCGCACTAGAACCAATCGAGAGAGCCGAAAAAGCCGTTCCGCTTAAGCTGCAAAGAAGTGCGACCTACGCGCGAGCCCTTTCAAGTGCTATCGCAATTCATTATCTTCGAGGCGATTACATACGCTCGAACCATCTTTCGCAAGATGCAATAACAGTCTTTGATGATCAAACCGATCCATTTGCTCGGGCTTCCATCTATTGGAACGCAAGCCTGGCTGCTGATACGGTGCAAAATTCGGCCCAAGCGCTTCTGCTAGCACAACGTGCAGCTGGTTTGTTTTCTGAAGCTGACGATGCCCAGGCAGAAGAAACATTGCGAAACGCAATAGCCTGGTTACTCACACGTCAGATCCCACCAGATGTTGAGGGAGCCAGAGCGCAATTGGATCGGGCATGCGTACTGTTGACCGAGTATGAAACATCAATCGACTTCACTTACTATCAAATTGAATTGGCCCGAGCTGAGTGGCTAAGTGGCAATTATCAGGTGGCTCTTGAAATAAGCACCACAGCTATCGCTAACACTGACCCGATGAAGAATCGGTTACAGCTAGCAGATGCCTACTTACTATCGGCTCGCGCGCAGAACAAAAGATTATTCTTCGCGACCTCAACTAAATCGTGGGGGAACCCCATTAGTTAATGAGACCCGCTTCTGTCAGAAACCTTGATGGCTTGCCACGATAACTAAGTCGCAGATCTGATTTAGCACGAGTGATACCTACATAAAATAAACGTCGTTCTTCATCGATTGCTGCTTGATCACCTGAGGTGCTTTTGTTTTCTAACGGCAAAATTCCTTCACTCACCCCCATTAAAAATACTCGTTCCCATTCCAGGCCCTTTGCTGCGTGCAAAGTTGCAAGCGTTGTTACTGGCATAGTCGGTGGATTGTTTTGCTGAACCCGATCTTCGACTTCGCGCAGGTAGGCGCGTAGATTCTTTGGTTCAAGGCCACTGTCACTATCTAATTCGCGAGCCAGGTGCAGCAATGCCGCAATGCCATCGATTACTCCCCCAGTTAAAAAAGGTTGGGCAAGAGTCCGCAATTCATCTAGCCAGGAAACACCTTGGGTAGGAATCACAGATGCGGTGCGAACTTGTTTTAAGAAGTCGCGCACCTCTTTGCGTTCAAAAAAACGCTCGGTATTGCGTACCTGGTATGGCAAGCTTTTTGCATTCATCGCTTTTTCTAAACCTTTTAGCTGATTGTTAGTGCGAGCAAGGACTGCAATTTCCTGCGCGGGAGTGCCTTCGGAAATTAAGGTGGAAATATCGCGAACGATGCCAGCAATTTCGGCTGACTCGTCGTTGTAGGCGGTGATGGTTGGCTTAGTGCCATGATCATTAATAGCAACTAGTTCGCTACCCATGGCACCTTTTCGCAAAATGCTATTTGCGGTAAAAATAATTTCAGGCGTAGAGCGATAGCCCGTTGTTAACCGAACAACTTCAGCTTCTGGAAAGCGTTGGGTGAAAGAGTTCAGAAAAACTGGAGTAGCGCCCGCAAAGGAGTAAATTGTTTGCGCCGGGTCACCAACAACACAAAGCTCTTGCCTTGAGCCCAGCCAGGCGTTGATTAAACGCTGCTGCAATGGGGAAATGTCCTGGTACTCATCCACCGTAAAGAAGCGATACTGATCTTGCACCCGCTCTCGAACTTCGCGCTCTTGTTCAATCATGGCGGTGGTGAGCAATAAAACATCTTCAAAATCAATTGCGCGCTCTTGGTTCTTTATACTTTCATAGGCGGTGTACACCTTGGCCAGTTGTTCTGGGTTGATTCGGGGCTTGACGGAGCGCTTTTGTGATTCCGCCAGATAATCTGATGGCGCGATCTGGGAAACTTTGGCCCATTCGATTTCGGTGGCAATATCGCGCAGCAAATCGCGGGAAGTAATTGAAAGCTCACCCTGCAACTGCGCCCGCTTGATCGCCTCCGTTAAAAAACTAGATTTTGTGGTGAGCAAATCAGGAGTGCGGCCACCGAAAACCTGCGGCCAAAAAAAGGTTAATTGCTTTAGCGCCGCGGCGTGAACAGTGCGGGCGGCAACGGCTGGCACTCCTAAGGAACGAAGCCTGGTGCGCATTTCACCAGCGGCCCGGGCCGTGAAAGTTAACGCTAAAACTTTGTGCGGATCCATGGTTCCGATCGCGGCGGCATAGGCAATGCGGTGGGTGATGGCGCGGGTTTTTCCGGTGCCAGCCCCTGCGATCACACAAACAGGTCCACGAGTAGCAAGAGCGACTGCGCGTTGTTCATTATCAAGTGCTTCCAAAATTTCTTCGGCGCGAAGATTGCCTACGGTCTCCATGATTCTCCGCCACATAGGTCAGAGCGGGAGTATCCAACAACACTCACATACCAATTCTCAATCATGCGGCGCGCAACCGAAATGCTTGGCGGCAGTAATAAATCTCCCGTCAAAATTGCTTGCTTAATCTCATCCCGTGAAAACCAACGGACTTCGGTTATTTCCTGACCATCGGGGCGGGAATCCTCAGGCCGATCAGTAACGGCTTCAAAGGCAATCATGATGGAGGCTGGAAATGGCCAAGGCTGGGAAGTTAAGTAATTTATATCCGTCGTATAAACACCGGCTTCCTCAAACACTTCCCGCGAAACACATTCTTCAAAAGATTCACCGGGCTCTACAAAACCAGCAAAAGTAGAAAACCGTTTTTCTGGCCAAATTGGTTGGTGACCAAGCAAAATTCGATCTTTGGCATCTTTGACTAAAACAATAACCGCCGGATCAGAGCGCGGATAGTGCTGGGTTGCATCTTCTACACACACGCGCACACTTCCACCTAAATCACTTACCGTTTTGGCGCCACACCTAGAGCAATATGGATGGGTGGCATGCCAATTTGCTAACCCAACGGCATGCATGGCAAGCGTTAAATCTTCCGAGTCCAAATTGGAACCGATTTCACGTAGCGTTTTAAAACCTTCATACTTTCGCGTTTCAAACTCTTCGGTGCCATCATCAATCGGCGGCTCGATCCAGGTGGTTCGCCAAGCAAAATATGGTTGATTATCAGCCCGGCCGATCCCGAGAAAGAAACGATCCCCGTAAGTAAAACTCTCCTGCAAGGTGGCAACTGCTGCGGCATCGATAAAAATAAGCACGTCATCGGCGGCGCTTAACCGAGAATCCACCAACTGAATAATCTGGGCACCATCCCATAACTGCGCTAACTTGGCGGCATCAGTACGCAGCTCGCTAGCCCGATCTATCGGGGCCAGCCAGGCAATATTGGAAGAGAGATTGAGCCCGCTCATAAGGGTGAACGCTACTAGCCTTGTCAGATGCTCGTAACCTCGTGGAATCTGCTGCATGGAATGGCGATTCCACCTACCAACGACCTGGCCGGGGATCAAGTAAAACTGGGCCAGGCCATTATTGATATCGGTGCTGATGTGATTGGCATGCAAGAGGTTGATGAAAAGTTGGAGCGATCCGGAGATTTCTCGCAAACAAAGTTGGCAGCGGAGGCGATGGGAACTGGCCACTGGGGTTTTGCGGCCGGACTAATTGGGACACCTGGCTTTGACTGGCGGGCAATTGAAAAAACTGATGTGCAGATTGTTACGGGAAGTGATTCACATACAAGTGATGGGGCGGAATTAGTCGGCGGTTATGGAATTGGAATTGTTTCCAAGATTCCGGTCACACATTGGGATCGAATTGAGTTAGGAAGGTCTCGGATTGGGATGCCACTGCTGATTCCGGGTGTCGGTAAAAATGGAAAGCAAACAGTTAAGCCAATTTATGTGGCCGATGAACCACGGGTAGCACTTGCGGCCACGCTGGAAAATGGTTGGACCCTAATTAATACGCATTTGTCTTTTGTGCCAATTGTAAATTACCGACAGTTAGGAAAGATCAAAGTTTGGGCAAAGCAACTTAGCGAAGTCCATGGAACACAAGTGTTGATTATGGGAGATCTGAATTTGCCGAAAGGCATCCCGGCGATCGCATCAAGTTGGAACTCCTTGGTAACACAAAATACTTATCCAGCATGGGGTGGCAAGATTCAATTTGATTACATCTTGAGTAACAGTTTAAAAATTGGCGAGTATGAGGCGCTTCCTACAGTGATTACCGGAATGAGTGATCACCTACCGATTCGGGTACAAATTAACTAACGTACTTTGCGATTGTTTAAATAGTTTCGGTTGTTGGAATTGTTTGAATCAAATCGATTAGCGCCGCTTCATCTAGTAAATCTGCTGGCTGATCTGTAACGTCAGTTGGTACATAATGAAAAGCGGCGCTGATCTTGGAAATGTCACAGCCAGAAAGTTTGGCCCAGGCCAGCCGGTACATCGCCAACTGCACTCTGGCAGATTCACCTAACCTCTTGGATCCGGTCTTCCAGTCCACCACCTGAAAGCCATCTCCGTCGGCACCTGGCTCGCTATAAACGGCATCGATTCGACCACGAATCAGTACACCCGCAATGGTTGCTTCAAAGGGAACCTCTACCCGAGCTGGTGTTCGATTAGCAAAGCTGCTTTTGAGCCAAGCTGCTTTAAGATCCTCTAATTTTGAATCATCATCTAGTGGATCCAAGTAATCTAGGTACTCATCGCCGAACAAGGTGGCAGCATCCGTGAATTGGCGTTCCACCCACAAATGGAAAGCGGTGCCACGCCTAGAGTATTGATCTTGGCCACGCGGCATGGGGCGCCGAATATTTAAGGCCAACGCTTGTGGGTTTTCATGCAATGCCACCATGGTTGAAGTGGAAAGTCTGGTAGGTAGTGGAACGGCAATCACATCACTGCGTTGTTTATGTTGTTCGGTAATCAAACTTTGCGCATCTTCAATCCAAGAGTTAATTTCGGAGTCATCGGATTCGGCAAGATCATGCGCCTGGCTAGCGTTAACCAATTCAATGGCAGTATCAAATTGGGCACGACGCTCCCCCAGAAAATCACGGGGCCAAACTGCGGTTTCCGGATTTTCAAGTGTTGGGTTTTCGGCATCTTCATCAGGTGCAGCAATATCGGAAATTAACCGACCACCGTTAGTGCTAGCGGATTCGGCAATGATGGTAAAGACAATGCTGGGTGAAACAGAGTTAACGCCATCACGCCACCAAGAAGTGGTACATAACAAATTTGTTTTGGCCCGAGTAACGGCAACGTAAGCAAGGCGCATCTCTTCCCGCATTTTAATCTGTTCCACACATTGGGTACCAAAAGCTTTAATTGCTTTCGCGGCATCACTATTTTTTTCAATCCCAGCCAAGGAAAAAAGTGGCAGTTCGCTGGCATCACCACGCAAAGCAAAAGGCACATGCTTTTCATTTTTTAACCAGTTATCGGGATCGCTGCGATTAACCGCTGGGAAGGTGCCCTCCGATAGTCCGGGCACCGCCACTACATCCCATTCGGCCCCTTTTGCCATGTGGACCGTCAGAATTTGCACCACATCTGGGCGTACTTCTGGGGCACCGACCTTTAACCCGCCCTCTTCATCGGATGCCACATCTAGCCAATCTAAGAATGCAGTTGTCGAGCCACCGCTGCGTTCAAACTTGGCCGCCTCATCTAAGAAACGATCTAAATGTCGGCGACCAGATTGTGTGCCTTCCCGCAAAGTTATTTCACTTTCCAGAGTTAAGTAGTTTTCAATTTCCGTTATTAAATCGGTGATTTGGCCACCAGATCGGGCGCGTAATCGTCGAAGATCTTGGGCAAAGGTGACCAGGCGTTGATAACCAAGATCGCTAAAGCCTGATTTTTTAGCGGCTGTAATCTCATCGAGGGCATCGATGATTGACCCGGCAAATTGATCGTCAGCCTCTAATTGTTCCGGGTTGCCAGCTGCTATTTTTTTTATAAAACTCTTGGAATCGGCATGCATTGCCTTTGCCCGTTCCCGACTAAATGTACCTAACGCTGCAATGTCACGTGGCCCCAAATTTATTCGGGCTCCAGTTAAGTGGCGCATCAAAGAAGAACCTGCATCCGGATCGGTAATGAGCTTCATTAAAGTTACAACATCGGCTACCTCTGGGATATGAATCAGGCCGCCAATGCCAATTACTTCTACTGGTAAACCTTGGTCACGCAGCGCACTTTCAATTGCTGGTATCTGGGTTCGCTTTCGAACTAGGACGGCAAAAGTTTTTTTATCCGCTGGATTCCATAACTCTTTAAAGTATTCGGCTACGGCTTGGGCTTCGGTCTCGGCGGTTTCATAAATTCCGTAAGCAAGTTCGCCCACCCCGGCATCCGGACGAGCTACTAGTTCAACAACTTGTTGGCCACCGGCAGCTTTAATGTGGGAACCAATTGCATTTGCTGCCGCCAAAATAATTTTGTCATTGCGAAAAGTTTCAGGCAGAGTGAATATCGTTTCGCCATTTTGTGCTGGCGCCTTTGGAAAGTACTTTCCGAATGCGGCCAAAGTGCCGGCTGATGCCCCACGCCAGGTATAAATCGCCTGGGATGGGTCACCTACCGCGGTGACGGGATGGCCGGCGCCATAGAGGCTGGAGAGCATGCGCACCTGTGATTGCGAGGTGTCTTGATACTCATCAAGTAAGACAACGGTGTACTTTCCGCGTTCCAGCGCACCAACATCAGCAAAGTTTTCCGCAATATCTGCCG
>Ga0209702_10001374_pt1 | contig 46847 bp, 35 predicted proteins | sample FRY01_FD_187210 | JGI IMG/M metagenome (GOLD analysis project Ga0209702, IMG submission 187210) | Freshwater microbial communities from Lake Fryxell liftoff mats and glacier meltwater in Antarctica - FRY-01 (SPAdes) (version 2) | ecosystem: Environmental > Aquatic > Freshwater > Ice > Glacier... | reverse complement strand
ACAAACCACCCGACCTGAGTGACCTCTTGCCCGACGCCTGGCTCAAGAACAACCCGAAACACCGCTGGCAGATCGACGACATCCGACAAGTAGAAAGAAAACGCTCCCGCCTTCAAAAATCCTCCAAGCGAAAAAACCTAGGCGGCTAAAACCGACCCTGCGGTTCACCGTGCGCTTACGCGGTTCGGCTTCGGTTTCTGGAGCTGGAAGCCGCATTGCAGCCAGCCAGTCTGTGCGAATTGGCGGGCCGAGCACATTGTTTCCGTCAGATAACCGAGCGTCGACGCTACAAGTGGGAATGGGCGGCCTGCTTTCATCGGCGGGAGCTGTGACAGTCGTCAGCGGCGGTGAATTGAAGCTTGGCGGCGGAACCGTATTGTCACAAAGCTTAATCATTAATGGTGGCGAATTAACGGGCGGAGGGCTGATCTCCAGCGGCGTGAGCATTCAAAGCGGCGGTCAAGTCAGGCCAGGCCAGGTACATCGGCGCTGCGCACCCAAAGTGTGCAATTCGATACGGGCGCTCGATTTGTCGCTCAACTTAATGGGATGAACGTAGGCACCCAGTACAGCCAGCTTGACGTCACTGGAACCGTAACGCTCAACGACAGTTCATTGCAGGTCGCTGAAGGATTTGCTTCCAAGCCTGGCGACCAGTTCCAGATCATTCAGAACGATGGCACAGACCCGGTGAACGGGAACTTTGCTGGTCTTTCTGAAGGCGGCGTCGTCGTCCTCGCTGGCGTGTCTTACACGATTACGTATCAGGGCGGCACGGGTAATGACGTTGTGCTGACGTCCAACGGCAACCTGCCAGTCATTGTGTTACCGACGACAGCGACCTCTAACAACGAACCGGAATTCCGCTGGATTGGGGTGCCAAGCGCAGCGACATACACGTTGCAGATTAATAATATCACGACGGGACAGCAAAACGCTGTCAACGTTTCTGGCGTGACGAATTCATGGTATCAGACAACGTCCGAACTTCCACTCGGTACGTATGAGGCCCGTGTTCAGGCTTTCGACTCAAGCGGCGAACCGAGTCTCCTGAGTCCCATACGACAATTCACGATCCTGCCACCGTTTGCTCCGAACACATTCCTTGACAGCGTGGATGTGAACATCGGGAATGGAGTGGCTTTGGATGCGTCGGGCAAGACGTCTTTGCGAACTGCGGTTCAGGAATCCAATGCGCTGCCGGGGACGGACAAGATCACACTCGGTGCCGGGACATTCACGTTGACTCGCACGGGATCGGGTGAAGATGCGGCTGCCACGGGCGATCTGGACATTACGGACGATGTGATCATCGAAGGTGCCGGCGTCGATGTCACCTTTATCAATGCCAACAGTCTGGACCGTGTATTTCATGTCCGCTCAGGTGGAAAACTGACACTGAAGAATTTAACGATCACGGGCGGACTTGTCGGGACAAACCAGTTTGGCGGTGGCATTCTGAATCAGGGAACACTTAATCTGATCGATTGCAAGCTGATAGGTAACTCAGCGTGGACGGGTGGTGGACTGGCGAATGTCAGTCCAACGGCAAGTTCTGCGACAGCGAACGTTATCAACACGATGTTTACTGGAAACACGGCGACTCAGCTTGGTGGAGCAATCATGTCACGCGGCTACAGCACCGCGTTCACCAGCACAATGGATCTGGATAACGTCACAATCACGTCTAACACTGTACCGTTGACCGGTATTGGCGGCGGGGGAATCTACGTCGTTGACTGGACGAATGTCAGCATTCGCAATTCGACGCTGCAGAGCAACAGCGCCCGCTCGGGCGGCGCGTTGTACGGCACTCGCGTGTCAACGACTGACGGAATCAGCGCTGTGACAATCCGCAACACGGACTTCCTGAGTAATACCGCAACAAACAACGGGGGAGCGATCTTCGGCTACTCCGGGACACAACTCGATATTCAGGATTCGCTGTTTAGTCTCAATCGCACCACCGACAGCAATGGAACTGGCGGAGCCATGTACGTTGGTCAAAACAGCGAAACGGTCATCATCACTGGGACTCAGTTTCTGGATAATCAGGCACCCGCATGGGGCGGAGCGATTCGGGCCGAAGCCTTTGGCACATTCACCATTGTCGGGAGCGAGTTCCGCCGCAATCAGGCCAACAGGGCTGTAGGTTCCACTGAGGGCGGAGCCATTCATGCGCAAGAAGGAGACCAACTACTGATTTCTGACAGCATATTCGACGCCAACAAAGTGACGTCCAGCGGCGGAAGGGGCGGTGCGATTGTGTTGGCCGGTGTCAGTGCCGAGATTAAGGGGAGCACATTCTCCGGGAACATTGCTCAAGTCGAGGGGGGAGCCCTTTTGGCAAGGTCGAGTAGTGGCACCAGTTCAAATGATGTCACATTGCAGATCGACAATTCCACATTCTCCGGCAATCGTGCGGTCACAGGCAATGGTGGGGCCGTCCAGCTCGTCAGCGGAACCAGCCCGGTCATGACGACAATGCTTACCAACGTCACCATCACCGGAAATCAGGCTGGAGGACAGGGCGGTGGGATCCATCGTAATGGATTCTTGGATTCAGCCCACCTTCTTCAACCTTCAGAACACGCTTGTGGCTGGCAACACAGCGACGACCAGCAACCCGGATGTGTCAGGTCCGTTTGAGTCATCGGGGCATAACCTAATCGGTAACGTCGGCACCGCCACGGGATTTGGTGCCACCGGTGACAAAATCGGAGGAGGCGGTAACCCCGTCATCAATCCAATGCTTGCGCCGTTGCAGGATAACGGTGGGTTTACCTTCACTCACGCGTTGCTCGATGGCAGTCCAGCGATCGACGCGGGTGCAGTCGTCACAGCAACCGCTGACCAGCGGGGATTCACCCGGACGCAGGGATTCGCGGCGGACATTGGGGCTGTTGAGCAGCACGTGGACTTGAAGGTCACTGCATTCCGTACTGATGGCGGACTCACGCTGTTCGTCGATTACGAAATCCTTGGTCGCAATCTGACCTCGATCGAAATCGGTTTCTTCATCTCGCTTAGCACGCAGCACGGCGAGTTCGACGATCTACTGAAAACGGTGACTCTGACCACGGAGTCCGATTTGACGATCGGAACGCATACTGTGGCAATTCCAATTGGTAGCGGACTCAACGAAGTGCCGTTTCCCGGCATCGGCGCGCCGGAACTGTCATCCGACTATCACATTCTGGCGGTCATCGATCCGAATAACGCGATCGGGGAACTCAGCGAGCAGAGCAACAACACTGTTCCTCTGGTGGGAGTCTATCACGCGCCGGGCGGCGGCATTTATATTCACGGCAGCGCGGGTTCCGACGATATCGGGATCACCGTCGGCAGCGTTCGTGTCGAGATCAACGGTCAGACTTACGTCTATCAGAATGCGGACGTGAGCAATGTGGTGCTCAGATCACATGCAGGAAACGACGTCCTCCGTGAAGAAGCGATTCTGCCGGGCCTGCAGGTGATCGGCGGCCGCGGAGATAATGAAGTGCTGTGGGATAATCGTGGAACCACTTTGAATCTACCGACCATTTCGAGCACAGGATTGTCGGGCATCGCGGTGATCGATCTGACCGGCAGCCACACCAATCGACTGACGCTCAATTACGACTCTGTGGTGGCCACGTATGGATTATCCAGAGTGCTGAGAGTCACGGGAGATACAAGCGATGGCGTGTATCTCGGAACCGGCTGGACATCGGCTGGCACGGCAAGCGTGTTCGGAGTCGATTATTACGTCTTTAAACAGCAAGAGGCAACACTGCAGATCGATAAGCGGATCAATCGGGTTCCAACCAGCGTGACGTTGTCTTCCAGCGTCCTTCTGGAAAACCGAGCGGTGGGGACTAACGTCGGGACGTTCAGCACTGTTGATCCAGACTCCGGAAACACGCACACCTACACTCTTGTGTCAGGCTCCGGCGGCGGCGACAACGGCGCATTTCAGATCAGCGGCAATTCACTGAAGACCAGTGCCGTTCTGGATTTCGAAACGAAATCCATTTACTCCATCCGGGTACGGTCCACCGATCAGGGCGGACTGTCGACCTTCAAAGCACTTACGATCCGTCTGCTCGATCAGCTGGATGGAACTTTGGGGATCGACCAATTCGTTGTTTCCGTCGACGCGAATAACGTGATTATCACGCGCGCATCGAATGGGGGAGCGCCAGTCGCTGAGGGCACCTTCACCCTGACTCCGCAATTGCTTCAGGACGGCCTGGCTATCGCCGGATTGGGCGCAAGTGATACGGTCATGATGGTCGGCCTGAAAGGGAATGACAGTTTCAGTATGACAGGATCAGCAATTGTCCTGAACGGACTTAAGGTGACAGCCGGTTTGGCTGCAAAAGTGACGCTTGACGGGGGAGCGGGGGATGATGTCTATCGGTTGAATGCAAATCTGACATTAAACAACGTCACGATCACGGACTCTGCGGGATTGGACACCCTCGATTTTTCCGCAACAACGGTCAACGTCTCCGCGAACCTCGGGATCTCCTCACTTCAGACGGTGTCCCCCGGACTCAAGTTGTCTGTCGCGCCGAATACGATCGAAAACCTCATCGGTGGGTCAGGGAATGATAAGTTGATCGGCAATACGTTGAATAACCGGATCACGGGGAATGCGGGCAACGACACGATCTATGGATTGCAGGGAAGCGACACGCTGCTGGGCGGACTGGGCGATGACTCGTACGTCTTTGCTGCGGCGACAGCAGCCGAAGCCGACATCGTCACGGAGTCCACAAATCAGGGAACCGACACACTGAACTTTGCCGCACTGACGACGAATGTCTCTGTCCGTCTGAATTCGACAGCGGTCCAGGCAGTGCATTCCAATCGCACCCTGAAATTGAATTCGACCACGACATTTGAAAACGTGATTGGTGGTGCAGGGAATGATAAGTTGATCGGCAATACGTTGAATAACCGCATCACGGGCAATGCTGGCAACGACACGATCTATGGATTGCAGGGCAGCGACGCACTTCTGGGGGGACTCGGAGACGATGTTTATGTATTCGGTCCGGCTACGTCAGCGGAAGCCGATACCGCGACTGAAGGAACTAACGGAGGAGTCGACACTCTGAATTTCTCTGCGATCACAACCAGCATTACATTCTCACTGTCGACCAGTGCCGTTCAGTCGGTGCATACCAATCGGACGTTGAAGTTGAATTCGACGACCCAGTTTGAAAACATTGCAGGCGGATCAGGGAACGATATTCTGACCGGTAATTCAGTCGCCAACGTACTGATCGGCAATGCCGGGAATGATCAGCTGACGGGCAATGCTGGTCGTGACATTCTGATCGGCGGATTGGGGTTGGACACACTCAACGGAGGTGCCGATGACGACATTCTGATCGCAGGTCGTACCACCCATGACGCATTGTTCAGTAACCTGAACGCGCTGCAGGCTGAGTGGGTTTCCGGAAACATTTACGCATCACGGATCACCAGTCTTCGCTCGGGCGTTAGTTCGCCAATCGTCTCTCTGAAGGCAAAGACGAACGTGCTGAATGACAGCGGAAATGATGATTCTCTGACAGGCGGAACCGGAACGGATTGGTTCTTTAAAGCCGTTGACGATTTGATCACAGATTTGGTTTCAGGAGAAATCCTTGATCTCCTGTGAGTCCCACAAGTGGTAGCCCCTGCGGCGTGAGAATTGAGACTCATTTAGAGAACGATGGACATCTCCTGAACAATTGTCGGCGTTGTGAATTGCATCAATTTTGCGAAAAGCCCGAATGTGTCAATAGGAATCTTCCGATAAATTATTCGGAATGAGACCGTTGTTTCAGTTGTGGCGATTTAAAGATTCGCTGTGGTTATGAGGGATCCTCCTCAGCACGCAGGCGGCTCTGCGGTCTCTTTCGAAGTTCCAATTTCCAGAGCATTCGTTGCTCCGGAATTGAGTTCCGCTGCGTCCGGGGGGACGTCGGTTGGGAACTCAATTGGCGGCCGATGGGGCACGATCGGGGGGATGTTTGCATGAAATTTCGTCAGCCTTTAGTGCTGCTGCTGGGGAGCGTTTTATCCGCCTCCGGCTTTGGCTGTTCTGCCATCACAGCACTCGTGGGAGACTCACGACCGGCGACACGCGAGGGCCGTGACACCTCCGAACGCATGGTCGCAATTGCCCAGGTCTTCGAGCACCAGGGTCGATACGATCAGGCAGAAGTCATGTATCGGAAGGCCCTGAAAGCCAATCCAAACAATGGCGCTGTCCGCGAACAGCTTCAGCAGCTCGCGGAGCGAAAGAGCAGCAAGAAGTTCGAGGCCAGCCCTGCGAACACTTCGATCGCCAAAAAAACTTCAAACAGCCGAACAAATACGGCCTCGGCGGATTCTGCGGGAGCGGTTAAAAAGTCATCTGGCTTATCGGCCGTAGCCGCAGCAAACCCACTTCAGGCGGTAGTGCCGGTGGCAGCGTCGGTCGTTGCTTCGGAATCCAGCTCCGCTGAAAAATCTGTCGCAATGCCCAGCAATCAGGCGGAATTGAAACAGCCCGTCGTCGTCACGCCGATTCTTGCCGAGCAAGAATCAGTGCCGCAGGAGATGCCGACTGTTTCGTCGGAGTCGCAGACTGTTGATGCTTCGTCCATCACATTCGCATCGGCGTTAACTGAAACTGCAAATACAACAGAAGTGACAAAGGTTTCCGGCGAGAGTGCAACGACAGTCGCCGCCGCACCGGAGCCGGTTGTTGAACCAGTGATTTCAACGCAACCAACTTCAAGAGTCACTTCAGAAGAAGTCCTTGCCGCTGTGGACTTTCCAGCGGAAAACGCCGAGCTACTGCTGAATGGGCTCCAATACGGTGATTCGCTTGAGACTCAGTGTCTGGCCGCAACGCTGCTGGGCGACTGCAGTCCTGACGACGAAGCCATTCGGAGGAAACTGAAGAAGGCCAATCAGGCCGCTGTGGATCCTCAGCTGCGGCTTGCAATCTGCAATTCCCGGATCCAGCGAATGGAACACGATGCGATCACTGCAGACTGCCTCATGCAGCTGATCACGACGGCTCCGGCAGAATTAGGAGTACAGGCCTGTTCGGAGATGCGTCACTTTGTCGGTTCTCAATGGGACGAAAAATGTGTCGCCGTTCTGATGGTCGCTCTGGAAAGTGAATCGCCTGAGTTGCGAGCCGGAGCTGCTGTGACGCTTGGCGATTTTTCACAACTACCGGACTCCGCACAGCAGCGTCTTCAGGGACTGTCTCGAAGTGATTCAGATGCGTCCGTTCGTGAGGCAGCCACGTCTGCTATCGCACGACGGAACACTCAGAACCCAATGAATCAGTAAACCCGCTTGTACACAGGATTGGCGGTTGGCTCACGGAGACGACTGCTCAGTTACTTTGCCCAAATGCAGACTGCCAGCCAGTCCGCCGTATGGAGACAGGATCATGATTCGAAAGTCCGCGAAAGCATGGCTTGCTGTGCTGTTTCTTTCAGCCGCAGGTTGCAGTGCGATTCAGGATCACTGCATCAGCTTTGAGACCAGCACACGTAACTGCGTTCTTGCAGAGAAGGGCTGGCTGAGATGGTCATCGTGCTACGATCAAACCGACCACAAATTTCATTTCGCCAAAGGTTTCAAGGAAGGTTATCAAAATATCCTTGAAGGCGGAAAGGGCTGCCAGCCAACTCTTCCACCGCGTTCGTACTGGAAGCCTTGTTATCAGACGCCTGCCGGAGGTTGCAAAATCGCAGCGTGGTTCGACGGCTATTCACACGGGGCCGTCGCTGCTCAGCAGGATGGATACGGCAATCTGCAGCAGCTTCCGATTTCACCGACGGCACGATCGAATTGGATGAGCCGTCAGGCACCTCCGTCGGCCGCATGTTTTGCCGGGATGGCTGACGGTGAGATGGCGGAACCTGTGGAGCATCCGGAGATGCAGACGGATCCCCGTCCGGAGGATCCTCCACTGGACGTGCTGCTCACACCGTCTCCGGCAGCGGATGAGACAGCACCCGTTGACCAACTCCGTCCTTACGACGATTCTGCTGAAGCAAAATAGAACCTGCTGGCGGAAGAAAGCTCAACGAACACACGACAGAATTTTATCCGCCCCGAAACCGGGGCTGGGCAGTTGATCCATCGGAAATGTCGTCAGGAAAAGACGCGATACCGGATCCAGGAAGGACACTCAGATGCCATTTTCAAAATTCCCAGGCGCAGCAAATACAACGGTCCCTGAAAAGCAGGGAGTGGGTCGGGCGCTGTTCAGCATGCTGACGTTGGCAACACTCCTGCAGACGGGTTGCCAAACAATCAACGCGGTGCCGGTGTCGCGAGTGCCGTCGGAGATTTTGTCTACGGAGTTGAAAAACAACTATAAGGATATCTCCCTGCTTCGACTTCGGCAGGACCCACCAGACACCTACCTGCTTGGACCGGGCGATGTTCTGGGCATTTATATCAAGGGCGTCCTTGGCAGCGATGAAGAACTGCCTCCGGTTCATTACCCTGAAGACGGCAATCGTCCGCCGGCGATTGGCTATCCTGTTCCGATCCGTGAAGACGGAACACTTGCTCTGCCGATCGTCGATGCCATTGAGGTCGAAGGCATGTCGCTGGTAGAAGCAACAACGGCTGTTCGAAATGCTTATACATATCCTCGCGAGATCATCAAAAAGGGTGACGAAAGCATCATCATTACTCTGATTCAGTCGCGAAAAGTGCGAATCCAGGTCATTCGCGAAGAGGCAGGCGGTCAGGAAGGCGTTTCAAAACGCGGGACCGGCACAGTTGTGGATCTGCCAGCCTACGAGAATGATGTGCTGCATGCTTTGAACGCCACCGGTGGCATGCCCGGTACGGACGCGAAGAACGAGATTCTGATTTATCGCGGACTGTTCGCCAGTGGTGTGGACGCGGACACAATTCTGAACAATGTTTGTCAGAGCGACTGTGAAGATCCCTGCTTCTGCAACGAAGCACCTCTGCCTGATCCTCCGAACGTGACTCGCATTCCCCTGCGATATAACCCCGCGAATCCTCCAGTATTCACTCAGAAGGATATTCTGTTGAGCGATGGTGACATCATCATCATCCGCAGCCGAGACCGGGAAACCTTCACAACTGCCGGAGTCCTTGGTGGCGGCGAATACGCTCTGCCTCGCGATAAGGACCTGGATATTCTTGGGGCGATCGCAATGGCAGGCGGCCCGCTGGGACGTACTGGTGTAGGAGCTCTTGGTGGCGGTGGCGGTGGCGGTGGCGGTGGAGGCGGTGGCGGCGGTGGCGGCCAATCCTGCCAGCCATCCGAGGCTATCATTGTCAGAGAACTGGCCTGTGGAAATTCGATTGCTATGAAAGTAGATCTAAACCGTGCTTTGGAGAATCCCTCAGAACGGATCCTTATTCAGCCTGGAGATGTCATTCTTGTGCGGTACACGCTTGCTGAAGAACTTGGGAATGTGTTCTTAAGCCTCTTCCAGATTAACCTCTTGCTTAACGGTGGTCTCGGCCGGCAATAGTCAGTCTGCAGCACACTCGACGTCTGCAAGCTCGAATCAGAACATCTCTCACAACCCGCTGTCTTCAGCGGGTTGTTTTCGTTGGTGTCCCGAGCATGTTGAACAGTCGGAGTGTTAATCAACGCCGTGCAAACTCACAATGAAAATCGAACGACTCCGAAATCGTTAAAAATCCTGGTTAAAGTTTGCTTGTCTCGGCTTCTTCCAGCTCTTTCTCAGTTGCCATCCAAATGGCAAAATAGGAGTGTAAATCGCAATGCTGAATCAGCGAAAATCCTCTAACTCGCGGTAAGGCGTCTGAGAAAGCTTAGGCATTCGCGACAGCTGATCACCGCAGTGACAATCCATGGGCACCGAGTTGGCGAGCGAATGATTCGCCCCGTTTGTCCGCTCCCATTCTTCAGCGTTCCAATAGCAGCTTAGCATCAGGCGAAGGATACGTGGGATAGCCTTCCAGCCTGTCGTGCAGCAATTGACAGGCTGGAAGCCTGTCCCACGTTTCAAGGCAGACAATTATCTCCCGCTCGATGCTCACTTCTTCCAGCGGTAAACGATCAGCGAATCCAAAGCTCGCACAAAGACCTGGTCGTCGGCGACTGCAAGATGCGCCCACGTCGAACTGTCGCTGACATGACGTTTCGCGACTTCTTTGTATTCCGTGGGATTTGCATCCACAAGAATCAGGTCACCGTCCGCATCCAGTACGAGCAGCTTCGAGCCATTCGCTACGAGGCTCCAGTAGGCACCAAACGGCGTCGTGCGCCAGAGCGATTCGCCGGACATCGAATCCAGGCAGCTGAAACGTTTGTTTCGCAGATGCAGATAGATCTTGCCATCCACAACAACGGGCGACGACATGTACGCTTCCGTCGTGTTCTTCCAAACCTGATTGGCTGAAAACCCGGTATCGGTCTTTGTGATTTCATACATCGTAGCGCCACCACCGTAGCTGCTGGTGAAGATGCGATCGCCGATGACCGTCGGTGTCAGAATATTCATATCGCGGAATGATGGGATCTCAATCGCCCAAAGTTCTGTGCCACTTTCAGGATCAACACCGCAAAGCCTGGCTCGCGTCTGCACGATCAACTGTTGAGCCCCCGCGACGGTGGCCATGATGGGCGATGAAAAAGCGCCGCCCATCATTCCGCCGTCTTCCTTCAGACTTCTCCAGACTATTGATCCTGTTTTGCAGTCGATCTTCACCAGACCGCCGGAGGTTTGAACAAACAGAAATCCTCCCTCAATCAGTGGAGAGCAAACAGATCCGAAGGATTGGCCTTTTGTGCCGAACTCTTTTTTGAAGTCGATCCGCCAGACTTCGGCACCGTTGTCTCCATTCAGGGCCACCAGATCGTCGACCATTCCAGCGACGTACAATTTTTCGCCGTCGAAGATTGGCGTGGAGCGGATCCAGCTGCCGTTCGATGCCGCGAAGAATGGGACGGTCATTGAGCCCGGCCATTCCACTTTCCAAAGCTCTTTCCCGGAATCACGTTCCAGAGCGCGAACGACTTCTTTTTCCTTGTCGACGGTTTCTGTGACGAAGACTTTGTCAGCCGAAACGATCGGGCCGGAATAACTGGCCTGCAATGGCACTCGGTAAATTTCCACCAGACTTTGTTCGTCCAGTGTTTCCGGCCAGGGCTCCGCTGAGATCACGCAGGTACGTGAGGGACCTCGCCACTGCGTCCATTGCGAGCGGTCTGCCGCAAAGATGACGGATGGCACGAACAGAAACGCGGCGAGGGCAATCAATGTGAGTCGCATAGTCCAATTTCGTTGGCGAGTGTCTCCGGCGAAACCTCCTGCATAAGCAAAACTGCCGGTTATGGATGTTTTAGACGAAGCCTGAAAAACGTCCAGCAGGAACAGCCGATTTTCATCACCTGGCTCACAACGTTAAGTGACCGAACAGGCTCGTGCAGGCTGTCGACTGACAATGGTTCTTCCGAGCTGTAACATGATACAGAAGCGATGCGCCGCATTGCTGAATCAGTCGAATTTTGAGGAGTCATGCAGTATGAAAATGGTTCGATGGTGTCTGATTGCGACGTTGGCCTTTGGGGCTGGTCTGAAGACTGCTGCGGCCGATGTGCGCTTGCCGGAAGTGATCAGCAACAACATGGTTCTGCAGAAGGATATTCCGCTGCCGATCTGGGGCTGGGCCAGCGCGGGCGAAGAAGTAACCGTAACGCTTAGTGAAGCGACAGTGACAACAACAGCGGGCGGAGACGGCAAATGGAAGGTCACTCTTCCGGCCATTGAAATAGCCGGCGGGCCTCACGAAATGGTCGTGAAGGGCAAAAATGAGATCAAGATTTCGAACATCCTTGTGGGCGAAGTCTGGGCCGGTTCCGGCCAGTCCAACATGCAGTGGAGCGTCAATGCGTCGCTCAATGCTCCCGCCGAAATCGCCAATGCCAACTTTCCTAAGATTCGACTGTTCATGGTTCCGCTGGTGCCGTCTGGTACGCCGTCCGAACATGTTGCGGCCCAATGGGTAGAATGCTCACCTGCGACCGTCGGTGGTTCTTCCGCCGTGCTGTATTTCTTCGGCCGCGAAATTCATCAGAAGCTGGACATTCCTGTCGGGTTGATCACAACGGCCTGGGGCGGGACTCGCATTCAGCCCTGGATTCCGGCTCAGGGATACAGCGCCGTTCCAGAACTGGATGGCGAGAAAAAAGAGATGCTGGGCATGCTGAACGGCTACGCTGATGCACTTGGCAAATACAGCGAATCGCTTAAGGCGTACTCCCAGGCCTTTGCGGAAGTGAAGCCGGGCGAACCTGTGCCCGCCGTTCCCTCCAACTTTCCGGCTCATCCGCTGAACAGCAACTATCAGCATACAGGTCTGTACAACGGGATGATTCATCCGCTTGTTCCCTTTGGAATTCGCGGCTTTTTGTGGTACCAGGGCGAATCCAACAATGGCCAGGGAATGCACTATTTTCAGATGAAGAAAGGGCTGATTGAAGGCTGGCGGGCCGTCTGGAATCAGGAAGGCAATCGAGACTTTCCATTCCTGTTCGCGCAGCTTGCCCCGTACAACTACGGCGGTGATCCCACACGTCTGGCCGGCATCTGGGAAGCTCAGACCGCAACCTTGTCCGTAAAAAATACCGGAATGGCTGTGCTGACCGATATCACAACCCTTGGCGATATTCACCCGCCAAACAAACAGGAAGTGGGTCGTCGTCTCTCCTTGTGGGCGTTGAGCAATTCTTATGGAATGCCGGGGATTGTGTATTCCGGTCCTCTGTACAAATCCATGAAGGCGGATGGCGATAAAGCGGTCATCACGTTTGATCACGCGGCCGGGCTGAAGTCACGTGATGGCAAAGAGCTGTCATGGTGGTCGATTGCGGGCGCTGATAAGAAGTTCGTTCCGGCAAAAGCGACAATCAGTGGTGAGACCGTTGTTGTGTCGGCCGAAGGTGTGACACAGCCGGTGGCAGTTCGATTTGGATGGCACCAGCTTGCCGAACCCAATCTGAACAACGGCGCTGATCTGCCTGCTTCCCCGTTCCGGACCGATGACTGGACCGACGCAGAAAACGCGAATCCATAATCTGCAATTCGTCTGAGCAGTCGTCGGCTGCCGGAAATTTTGCTGCGATGAAAACGGAACAGAAAATGGATCACTGGTCCGGGCGGCACACGCGTGTGCCGCCCGGAAATCCTTTCGTCTGGCAGTACAAGAAGCTCGACTTTCTCAAGTCGAGCTTCTTGCGATTGCGTGTCATTCTGCTGAACAACGGCTACTTCTTCACGTTCAAGATGCTCTTGATCTCTGGCTTCTTTGCGTCCTTCTTCGCCTTCTTGTTTTTCTTGTCATTCTTCTTGCTGTTGTCTCCCTTACCCATGGCAGTCTCCTGTTCAAAATTGTGGTTGAAGGAGCCGGTTGCCTGTTGAGACACCGGCCTGAGGAGGCAAACATGCTGCGCTCCGTATTCGCGGAGAATATCACATGAGCTCCCATGCTGGATCTCTCTTTCCGGGAAAATCATGGTGAGTCTGAAGTCTTAACTCACTTGAAGAGTTCCCGGAAACCGTTAGACCACATCTTCCCCTTTGATCGCCCGCCTGTTTTTCGCTGTTCCCGCCCGCCTCTGGAGACTGATATGTTGTTCGTACGAATTGCCGCGCTGGCTGTCCTGTGTCTACTTCCCTGCATCTCGGCTTCAGCTCAGGAACCCGCGGTTCCCGCCGGGGAACCATGGCAGGCAGGGATTGCAAAAGTGGATATCACGCCGGCTCAGTCGATGTGGATGTCCGGCTATGCATCGCGCGACAAGCCGGCTCAGGGAAAGATTCATGAACTCTGGGCAAAGGCGGTTGTTCTTCAGGATCCCGCCGGACACAAACTTGTCCTGATTACTTTGGACCTCGTTGGCATTGATCGCGTGACGTCGCAGCAGATTTGCGAACGGCTGCAGACAGCTCACCAGCTGGAACGATCCCAGATTGCCATCGCCACATCGCATACTCATTCAGGACCTGTCGTTGGCACAAACCTGTTGTCGATGTATTCCTTCGACGAACAAAATCTGAAACTGATTCAGCAGTACACCGTTCAATTGTCCGATGCGATTGCAAAAGCCTCTGCGGATGCGTTTGCTTCACTGGCACCCGCGTTAATCAGCACCGGCAAATCGCAGGCTTCGTTTGCTGTCAATCGCCGCAACAATCGAGAAGCCGATGTTCCGATGCTGCGAGAGAACGGCATGTTGGTAGGGCCTGTCGATCACACTCTGCCGGTGATTTCAGTGCGTGATCTGGCCGGAAAGCTCCGAGGAGTTGTCTTCGGTTATGCATGCCATGCGACTGTCCTGAGCCTGATGGACTGGTCCGGGGACTGGCCCGGATTCGCTCAGCTGGAAATTGAAAAACGACATCCCGATACCATTGCCATGTTCTGGGCTGGCTGCGGGGCCGATCAAAATCCACTGCCCCGCCGAACTGTGGAGCTGGCGGCTGAGTATGGCAGACAGACGGCCGACGGAGTGGACCGGGCGCTGCAGAGTCCGATGCAGCCAGTTAAAGGAGCTTTGAAGGCCGTGTATCGGGAAATTGATCTGGCTCTTGATCACATCCCGACCGCAGAAGAACTTGCGGCGGACGCGAAGTCGGACAATGTCTACATCGTTCGCCGAGCCACGTGGCTTAGCCAGCAGGTTGCTCGCGATGGAAAGTTATCGCCGACGTATCCGTATCCGATTCAGATCTGGGGCATCGGCAATGATGTTCGCCTGACGTTTCTTGGTGGCGAAGTCGTGGTTGATTACGCGCTTCGGCTGAGTTCCGAATTGCCGGGCCGCACAAACTGGATCGCCGGCTACAGCAACGATGTGATGGCCTACATTCCTTCAAAGCGAGTTCTTCTGGAAGGCGGCTATGAAGGTGAATCGTCCATGATTTATTACGGACTGCCATCAAAGTGGGCTCCGGATGTAGAAGAACACATCGTCAAAGCAGCACTGGAACTCGGCGCTGAACTTGAAGCCCCGACCACAAAGCAGGCTGCCGCCCGATAGTTTATTGCTTTGGCTCAGCGGGCGTGGCTTCAGGGGCAGGTTCTTCGACTGGCTTCCAGACGCCGAGGTCATACCGTTTCCAAAAATCGCTCGCTGACAATTCCTCGTCGATTGAAGTCTGGATTAGTACCAGACTTTTGCTGGCTCGCAGGCCTTCCATGCCTGTGCGAATGCGTTCCGGGGACAGCACCAGCCGCTCCAGACGCAGGCCATGCAAAGGTGTCACGTCTGAAACCTGAGTCCCGGCGATGTTCAAACGACGCAGTGAGGAAATTGGGGCCAGCGTTTCCACGCTGTCTACTGCGGTCCGTTCAATGTCCAGACTCACCAGCCGACTGGATGGTACACCGGTGAGATTTGTGGTCGGTGTTCCCGTCAGCCACAGAATCTGCAACGGCATGTCGGTCAGCAACGAAAGATCTGTAAACGGCAGATTGAGAAGATTCAGTTGCTCCAATGGCAGTCCCTGAAGCGCGGAAAAATCCGTCACTTGAGTGTTCTGCAGCTTAAGCACTTTGAGCGGCATTCCTTTGATAACGCCGATATCCGTCACCGGCACGTTTTCCAGCACCAGCGTTTCCAGCTTCATGCCTTCCAGCGGCGCCAGGTCGGTCACATAAGTGAAACCCAGATCGAGCCCCCGCAGCGGCACACCTTTTAGGGCTTCAACGGACCGCACGCCCGATCGAAACAGATTCGCTTCGACGATGTCGTTGCCCGACACCAGAAACGTCGCCATTTCATTGGTCTTCAGAGCCCGGCGCAGATCTTCCGGCTTCCGTTTTAAGGTCGTCGAATCTTCCCGGGCCGCGCGGCGAGCATGCTCGGCTGCGCTGATCTCCATGTCCGATTTCTTTTCTCCACAGCCAGCGCTGGCAAATACAACGGCTGTCAGCAGCACGTGAGGCAGCATGCGAGTCAACAAATTCATTCGGCAGGTCTCCAATCCCTGGCAAGTTGAGTAAATACTTCGCCGCGTTCCCGATAATCACGGAACCACCCGTAGCTTGCACAGCCGGGCGAGAGAAGGACGATATCGCCTTGCTGGCTGAGTGCAACTGCCTGCGCAAAAGCATCTTCGAAGTCTTTCGCCTGACAGACCTTGATTCCGGATTTTGGATCGCCTGAATTCACCAGATCCCGCAAAGCACCTGCCGTTTGTCCCATCAGTATAACAGCCCTGGCCTGCTGGCGAATTTCGTCGGCAAAGCTGCTGAGGTTCTGACCTTTGTCATATCCACCAGCTAACAGGATGGATCGACCCGGAAAGACTCGCAAAGCCATGATGGCGGACTCGGGCGTTGTGGCAATCGAATCATTCCAGAACTGCCGTCCGGATTGCTCGGCGACCATCTGCAATCGATGAGGCAAAGGCTGGAAGCTTTTCAACGCGGCGGAAAATCGTTCCGGATCAGCCCCAGCCTGCCACGCAGCACAGGCGGCCGCAGCCACATTTCTTCGATTATGAACTCCCGGAAGCTGAGCCGGCACGTCCGTCCGAACAGCGTCCTCAAAGGCACCGCGAGCGGATCGCAGGATCAGATCGCCGCCTTCCAGAAACGCCCCGTCTTCACCGGTGTCGGCGATTCCAAAACAGAGCCGCTGCCCACGAGTTCGCCATTCCAGCGGTGCCGCGTCGGTTTCCGGAACAATTGAAACATCGTCCGCCGTCTGCGCATCAAAGATCGCCTGCTTGGCCGACCGATAGGCAGCTTCTGTTCCATGCCAGTCGAGATGGTTGGCAGAGAAATTGGTCAGCACAGCGATCTGCGGTCGGAAGTTCTTCTTTCGCAAAGCCTCCAACTGGAAGCTGCTCAATTCCAGAACGACGATGTCAGCACCGGACATCTCCGGAAGCCGGTCCAGCAGACTGATCCCGATGTTTCCACCCAGCCAGACTCGGCCCGGCTTTGTCTGGCCTTTGATACTTGCAGACGCGTGCGTCAGCAGATGATGAATCAGCGCGGTGGTAGTTGACTTGCCATTGCTTCCAGTGACGGCGACAACGGGCGCCGGATTGTGTTTTAGAAACAGTTGAATCTCAGTGGTTACTTCAACGCCCTGATTTCGCAGCCGTGAAACGATTGCGTGATCTGGCTTCACGGCTGGGTTCACGACCAGCAGCTGGCAGTGAGTAAACGCCTCATCCGGATGTCCACCGGTGATGACGCGATGGATCGGCACATCGCTCAGCATCCGCAATGCCTCGGTCAGCTCCGTTTCATTTTTAAGATCTGTGACAGTGACAATGGCTCCGTGCATTGCAAGGAAGCGGGCTGCGGCAACTCCACCTCCGAAGCCGCCGAGCCCCATGATTGTGGCGGCGACTCCGACGTAGTCGTTCGTGGCGTTGCGGGGCAGATCTTTATCATGCGTTTTCAACGGGGCGGGTCAATCTAAGTTGATCAGCCGCAGTGCGCTAGCACCCGGTTTGTGCAGGGGACACATAAAAAACCGGACGCTAGCGCGTTCCGGCTGATGATTCAAAAACACGCCATTTCTGCAGACATGGCACTGTCCAGTGAATCTTCGTGAATGCAAAGTGGAAGGCTAACAGAACATGCAAATTTCAGGAAAGATGACACATAGGCCTCGATTCCTGATTTGTTAGGTTCAAAAAATTCGGCAACACTGTTCGAATCGCCTGGCTTTCCCGCTGTCATGAGACGTGGAACCGGGTGTTTTCTTCTCGTATGCATCAGAGAGTTTGCTATCATCTCTGTAGCGAAGTGACAGTCACTCTCGACGTGAAACAATTCCGATGGCTCGCCTGTTCCTTATCATTGACGGCTACAACCTGATGCATGCCGCAGGTCTGGGCCGAAAATCCTATGGACCAGGGGACCTTGAAAAATCCCGTAAACGCCTGTTGACTCTGGTCAATTCCCGTCTCGACCGAACGGCGGCCGCGGACACAACGATAGTCTTTGATGCCACTCAGCCTTTGGCCAGTGACTTGCCGCCAGAGACCGCTCCTCCGATGACGGTCCTCTTTTCCAGCAATGGTCGAGACGCGGACACCGAAATTGAACTGCTGCTGGCCACACACAGCAGCCCCAAACAAATCCTGGTAATTTCCAGCGACCACCGTTTGCACAAGGCCGCTCGCCGGCGCCGCGCCCGCTGCATCGACAGCGAGGACTTTCTGAACCTTCAGGAACCCGCGCTGCAGCCAAAAATGTCCGCAAAAAAAACTGTAGTCCAGCGACCAAAAGAAAGACGCGTGCCATCCGTTCCAACGAAAAAATCGCCAATGCAGGAAGTTCACGGCGCGGGAGCGACCGATATGGATGCCGATTACGCGCAGGACTTTTTGAACATCGACGTGGACGAAATCAAAAGATCGGTCCGCAAGGAACGCTGATACGCCCCACTTGCATTGGCAGCGTGCGTTCTGTTGAGTCACGCTGAAGGTTCGCGGCGACTTCCGTGAAACCCCGGGCCGATCAGCCTCGCACAGTGTAACCGCTGAGCGCCGCTTCCGTAAACTTCACGCTGTAACCCGCGGCCTGCGGCGGCATATAACGGCCGTGTCGCATCACCACTGGATCGCAAACGTGTTCATGCAGGTGGTCGGAATATTCGGTGACGCGATCTTCCATCGTGCCGGCCACACAGACGTAGTCGATGATGCTGGCGTGCTGAACGTACTCGCAGAGCCCGACTCCGCCGGCGTGAGGACAAACGGGGATGTTGAAGCGAGCGGCCAGGAGCATCACGGCCAGCACTTCATTCACGCCACCCAGACGACAGCAATCCAGCTGGCAAACCTGCAACGCATCGGCCTGCATGAACTGCTTGAACATCACACGATTGTGACACATTTCCCCTGTCGCGACGCGAATCGGAGCAATCGCCTGTGCAATGGCGCGGTGGCCCAGAATGTCGTCCGGGGAAGTCGGCTCTTCCACAAACCACGGACGAAACGGAGCCAGATGCCGAATCCATTCGATCGCCTGAGGAACATCCCAGACCTGATTGGCGTCAATCATCATATGAGCCGCCTCGCCCATTTCCTGGCGTAACACACTGCAGCGACGCAGGTCGTCGTTCAGATCGCGGCCGACCTTGATCTTGAAATGACTCCAGCCGCGAGCCTTCAGGTCTGTGCATTTCTCGCGAAGCGCTTCATCCGAGTACCCCAGCCAGCCGGCGGACGTGGTGTAGCTGGGATATCCAACGGCATGCAGTTCTTCGATCCGATGTCGACGACTGCCGGAGAAACGATCGAGCAATTCAACAGCCTGCGATTTTGTCAGTGCGTCAGTCAAATAGCGGAAGTCTACGCAGGAGGCGAATTGCTCCGGCGACATGTCACAAACAACCTGCCACACAGGCTTGCCCTGCAAACGAGCCCACAGGTCCCAAACGGCATTGATCACGGCCGCAGCGGCCAGATGAATCACACCTTTTTCCGGGCCTACCCATCGCAGCTGACTGTCGCCGGTCAGCTTTCGATACAGCGTGACAGGTTCCGCCATCAGCGATTCAACGGTTTGCCCCTGCAGCAGAGCCGCCAAGGCCCGAATTCCAGCCACGCACAGTTCGTTGCCGCGTCCAATTGTGAACGTCATGCCATAGCCGGACATCTCTTTCGAATCGGTATTCAGAACCACGTAGGCGGCCGAATAATCCGGATCGGGATTCATTGCATCGGAACCATCCAGATGCTGTGACGTGGGAAAACGGAGATCGAAAGTTTCAAAAGATGTGATCGTCGTGGCCATGAAGCTCAGGTTCCTGAAAGGCTATCGTTCAGCAGGAATGTCGAAGGCGCAGTTGTTGCAAAGTATGCGGAAAATCGTTCGTGCGGGAAACCCATTGGGCGGAACATCAACGCTTCAAATCGGCCGAATCCGAAAATCGATCGTACGTATCTTCACGGAAAATATCCGCGGAAAAAACCAGTCCGCAGGCGATGAGCCGTTGAGGCGAAAGTGTGTCAACCGAGCGACGATGAATCCAGCCGCTTCCGCAGATAGTTGGCTCGCGCCGTATTGCGTTCGGCCGTCTCAAGTTCGGCACCATGCAGCTTCTGCAAATGGGCCGGCTGAGTGTGAATGAACAATTCGTTGACAGCGGCCACGTCCAGATTGGAGACAAGTCCCAGTCGAATTCCCATCCGCAGGCTGGAAAGAAGCAGCATGGTTTCTTCAGAACTGATCGATCGCGCACTGGTGAGCGTTCCAAAAGCGCGAGCCACCTGATCATGAAGCTGAGACTTGTTGTCACGAAGCAGTAGATCCCGCACGCGCCGTTCCCAGCCGATGATGTGAGTCACCACTTCCTGCACTTCAGAGATCAGATCGGTTTCCGATTTTCCAAGAGTGACCTGATTGGAGATCTGGTAAAAATCGCCCATGGCCTGACTGCCTTCGCCATACAGGCCGCGGACTGCCAGATTGATTTTCTGAGCCGCCTGATGCACTTTTTGAATCTCGCGAGTCACTCGCAGGGCCGGCAGATGCACCATCACGCTGACGCGGATTCCGGTCCCCACGTTCGTCGGGCAGGCGGTCAGATAACCAAGTTGCGGATGAAACGCATAGGGAACTTTAGTTTCAATCTGATCGTCCAGCGCGTCGCATTCCAGCCAGCATTCATCCAGTGCAAATCCGCTGTGAAGCACCTGAATCCGCAGATGATCTTCTTCGTTGATCATCACGCTGTGCCGTTCGCCTTCACTGACCGCGACGGCTCGCGGTCCTTCGCTGCGAGCCAGTTCGCGGCTGATCAGCTGACGTTCCATCAGCAACTGACTGTCCAGGGACGACAAGGTTTCAATGTTCACGTGGTGCACGGGGCGGTGCTGAATTTCGGTTCGCAGAGCTGACTGGACAAGCTGCACAATCTGACAGCGTACATCAGCCGAAGCGCGCGTAATGAACGGAAATCCGGCCACGTTACGTGCCAGACGGATGCGGCTGGAAATGACGATGTCGGATTCCGGACCGTCTCCGCGCAGCCATTCTCCGCTGGTGCGAGCCAGTTCAGCCAGACAGAAAGAATTGTCAGGACGATCTGAACTCAACGAACTCTTCCTTGTGCAATGGAATCAAAGTTGTGCAACGAAATTGAAATGCAGTGAAATAAAAATGAGGGCCGATGCTGCATCTGAGTACCATCCGTGGGAGACACTTTGCGTCGGCACGACAAGTGCGGAGGGACTCATCACTTGAGGGGATTGTAGGCGGCGGCTGCATCTCGGTACAGGCAGTGAACAATCATTGCTTTCCAATGCCCAGAGTTGCCGTGACCTCAATTTTAGATTTCAGATTTGAAATCTGAAATCGCCGTTCCCTGTTCCCGACCGTACTTCGTTCCGCGGCGAACGTCTTTACGCGTCCTTGTCGGGCTTTTCCGCTTTGGGTTTTCGGCGAGTCTTCGGCTTGGCTTGTTTTTCAGAACGCAGAGCGACTTCCAGTGCCGCAATTTCATCCCGCAGACGAGCGGCGGCTTCGTAATCTTCGGCTTCGATTGCCAACCGCTGTTCATTGCGAAGGTGAATCAGCTGAGCCTGCTCCTGCGTTCCCACCACGGTACTGCGAGGCCGCTTGCCAATATGCCGCGTGTCTTCGTGAATGTTTTCGAGCAGCGGCAACAGTTCCGTAAGGAACTCAGAGTAATCGTGAGGGCAACCGAAACGTCCGCTCTCTCGAAATTCGTTGAATGAGATCCCGCAGTTGGGACACGCTGCCGGCGACTCTTCGCTTTCGGCAATCAGCTCTTCCAGCTTCGATGCAAGATCGATCCCGGACGGGGCGTGGTCGCCGTCAGGAGAATTCTCAAGATATTCTCGCGCGCAGGTTTCGCAAAGGTGAACAACGCCAGCCTGCCCATCGCGTATTTCCGTGATATGAAGTGTGGCTGGCTTGGTACAACGACGACATTTCTTCATGAAGCTCTCTGACCTTGCACGTACCGGTGAAATGAGCACCCCGATGCAAATCTTCACAAGCCGTTCCAGTCTTCGCAAGAGCCATCACGATCAATTCACCGGTCTCCCTTTGTTGTGAATCCCTGTGCGACTCGCCAACTGGCAAACTTCTGCTGACACCTGCAGCTTTCGCCGAACCGCCCAGCAAATGGCGTGGACTTTAGCCGTAGCGGAAGTCGCCAGGACTTTCGGCACCCCGGTTTTTGAAGGGAAACCGAAACTCCTGGCGAGTTCCGCTACAAGAGCCAGGTTGAGCCCTAAATTACCACGGCTCTTCGCGAAACCATGTTCCCTGCATCTTGCTTGTGGGCACAATCGAAGGCTGGACGATGGCGCAAGCTGCTTCTTCAGATGAAAGCAACACAGGCTCACGGTCGACAGTGAGCCGGGCCGTTACTGGTCGCACAGATGCAGCTAAGGTCGAGTTTCGGCCAGACTGCTTTTCGTCACGTCGCCCGGCATGAATTTCGTGCGAAGGCACTTCTGCTGTGTTTACAGGCTCACTTGCCTTGCCCTCACGAGGTCGCTTCCACTCTTCTTCATGCGTGGCTAAGCGAGGATTGGGGACATAGAGAGTCTGACTGTTGTTCATCCGGAATTGCTCCTTATCTAAAAATGCGGTCAAACTGGCTGACGCCTGGCTGGAACTCGAGTAAAAACGATTGTTCGGTCGCACTTGCTGGTCACCACGCGACTCACCGCGAGAACCCTCAACAGCCAATTTCCGACGGGCCATGCGAACGCGTGTTGCAAGAGTTGTGCCACTGGTGCCATCGATCCCACGATAAAGCGGCAGTAATCCTGTCATCCGGAACGCAGCAACGCTCGGTGAAGGATCTCGTTTCTAACGAAAGCCAATTCCCGTTCGGTGAGTTGCGGAATACTATTGTCATCAGTCGACCATTTGCTCAGCAATGTGACACTCGCCTGATTCACTTCTTCAAAAACATATTCCCGCCATGATTTCGTCGTCACCAATATTTTTTGAGCTGTCCTCATCGGGCTCGCGTTTCATGCTCAGGCCGCCAGCGCTCAGGGCATCGGTGTGCCACGGCGGTCTTTGGATTTCCCTTCTGTGCGGATTTGCACTCCTGCTTTCCCAGTCTGTTGCGGCTAACGAACAGGACGAATCCGAGGCCCGTACCGGAGCTGAAAGATTTCTGAAGGTGCTGCTGGCAAACCCTCGCTTTGGAACTGCCTTCGACCGCGTGTACGGATTTCATGTGGATCGAGGTTCCATCGCAGCTTTTCAGGAATCACTCCGAGTCGCCGCGAAATTGCCAGCCGAACTGGCTCCTGCAGCCGGAACGATTACTGCCGACATGGTCTCCATTGCTCTGCCAGCCAGCATCGATCCCGGCGCGGCGTCAATGCTCTTTGGAATGATTCAGCTCAGGCATTCCGAAGCCACCGCCTCCATCATCGCTCTGCAACAGACGATCGGGCTGCGACCCAAGGACCCTGTGGCTCACTGGTATCTGGCTCGCGCGTTTCTCCTCGCACAGAAAACTGACGACGCCCTCGCGGCACTGGAACAGGCCATTGAGCAACGACCGGCACGGGTCGATCTGTTGGAGATTTATAAAGAACTGGCTCGCAATCAACAGCGTGCTCAGAAGCCCGCAGAAGCACTGGAAACATGGAAGCGACTGGAAGCGGAGTTTCCCGGTGACCTGCGTGTCAAAGAGCAAATCGCCGCGACTCTGGCGAGCGAAGGCCGCTGGGAGGACGCGCTGGCTCGGTACCAGAGCCTTGCGAAGGAAACGAAGAATGCCGATCAGCGAGTTCAGGCGAATCTGTCTGCCAGCGATCTCATGTTCCAGCTCGGGCGATCTCAGGAAGCCATTGCGGTGCTCGAAGGGCAGCTCGGAGATCTGGATTCCGACAGTTGGCTGTACAACGAAATCCGCCGTCGCGTCGAAACAATCCTTCGCACCGGCAATGACCTGTCGCAGGTGGTGGTGTATTACGAAACATGGATGAAGAGCCATCCGGAAGACTTCGACGCCATGGCTCGACTGGCTCGCACCCTTTCACTGCAGAATAAAACTGCCGAAGCTGCCGACTGGTATCGCAAAGCCATCACGCTTGCGCCGTCCAGCCCGCGCCTGCGAGAATCTCTGATTGAACAACTAACGCGAGAAAACATGCTGGCGGAAGCAATCGCCCAATACGAAGCGATGTCGAAGTTCTATGCTGGCAATCCGGATCATATTGCCAGCTGGGGGCAGCTCTATCTGTTACGCAAAGACCTGCCGATTAAGGAACGTCAGACAAAGGCGGCTGTCATTTGGGAACGTCTGCTGGAGAATCGCTCGGACGATCCTGTGACGCTGGCAAAGCTGGCGTCATTGCTCCGCCGTGCCGAATTGTCTGATCGCGCGATCGCGTTGTATCGAACGGCCATTGAAAATGCTCCGACCGAGCCGCAGTATCGCGAGTACCTTGGTGAGTACCTCTATCAGCTTCAGCGAATTGATGACGCTATTACGGAATGGAAATTGATTGCCGCAGGAGATCGTCGCAACAAGGCCAATCTGATCCGTCTGGCCGAAGTTCTGAATCGATTCGCTCAAACCGATGCCGCAATCATCGCCATGCGTGAAGCATGCTCACTCAATCCCGATCCGCTCGAACGCGTTCAGTTTGCCGAGATGCTGCGGAACTATTCTTTCCTCGCAGGCCGGACCGAACGAAGTGAGTTCCGGCAACCCGCGGCTAACGGCGAAGAAGCCGGAACTGGCGAAGCTCGGTCCGGCCTACAGGAAGAAATCACCGAAGCACTCGAACAACTCGATCTCGCCGAACAATCCGCCGAGACGCCCGATGAACGTGAGCAGATTCTTAAGGAACGGTTTCAGTGTCTCATCGCCGCCGGGCAGCTTGACCAGCAGATTGAGCGGCTGTCAAAGGAACTGAATGCTGGAACAAACGTCACAGCGGAACGCTGGCGGACGCTGGCTCTGTATCAGGACGTCGCGGAGAAGCTCAACGATGCTACAGCGTCGGCGATGAAAGTCGTCGAGCTGCAGCCAGATTCGATCGCCGGGTGGACTCTGCTTTCCGGTTTGTACGAACGCACGGGTCGACTGGGCGATGCAGCTGATGCGATGCAGAAACTCGCATCGCTGGATCGGCGCGGCATCTCAGAATATCTCCGCAAGTCGGCTCGTCTTCAGGTGCGACTCGGCCAGTTCGACGCGGCACTCGCCACTGGCCGTGATATGATCAAGGCCACGCCCGGCAATCCTGATGCCTGGCAATTCTTCGCGGACCTCGCTTTCGAAGTCGGCCAGCCAAAGATCGCCGTCGATGCTTTGCGACAAGCCGTGCGAGTCAATCCCGGGGACGAAGCGTCCCTGCGAGCCCTCGCGAAGACACTCGCCGACGAATTCCAAACCCCCGAAGCCATCGAACTCTACTGGCGTGCCTTCGAGAAAGCGTCCGACCTCGAAAGCCAAACCCAGATCGTCGTGGCCCTCAGCAACCTCTATCTGAGAAGCAACCAGTTCCCCAAACTCATCGAACGTTTAGAACTCCGCAGCAGAGAACTCAATCTGCCAACGGAGATGACTCGTTGTCTCGCCACGGCGTACCGTGAGGCTGGTGATTTTCGCAAGGCCAGGGAGACGCTCGAGCAGTTTCTGATTGATACTCCCAATGACGTTGGCCTGCTGCGGGAGCTCCTTGTGCTGGCTCAATCGGAAGGCAGCGTTACCAAGCAGATAGATTTACAGAGACGAGTCGCGACACTGACGAATGCTGACAGTGATTCAGAGAACTTGCTGAATCGGTTTCGTGATGGTGATGATGGCGAGATGGACCAGAGTTTGGTTCAGGAAGAGATTGCATCTGCCAGAGATCGTCTGACTCTATTAAGAATCGCAGATCGCAAATTCCAGAACGGCCATTCAGAAATCACGCGAAAGATTTGCGAGCAACTAGTGAAGGCGGACGCGAATGATTGGGAAGCACTGCATTGGCTTCGACTCGCAACAGCATTGAACGATGAAGAACGAAGTAAAGAAGTCCGCAGTCGAATCCTTTCCCTGGCAGTTCCGTTCGACCTGCCCGGCACTGTCAACCACAGTGGCAATCCGGCTCCCGTGCAAAAAAATGAATTCACGCCGCACTCTCTCCATGCCTGGACCGAGTTCACAATCCATAAAACATTTGGACACTTTGGCGCCGTCTATTGCGATTCTGCCGGGGACGTCTTGCTGCAGGTCGAGCACATGCCAACTGCTGCGGATTTCCGGCAGCTGTTTCGTGACGATCTGCGTCCTGAAGACAAGTTGCGTCTCTGCTACTATCTGTTGCTGAAATGTTTCGTCGAACATAAAGAGTCTGGGCCGCTGCTCGATAATATCGTGAAGTATCTCGCCAGAGATACTTCTTCTGCTGCCACTGCGACTACTCTTTGGGCTCTATCCGAACGGCTCGCACTTGAGGCGAAGGCAACGGAAAAGGATCGTCATTCAACCAGTGCAATCGATTTGCAGCACGATAAGATGGAGATACGTCGCCTGATGCGACGTATCATCGAAACGGAACCTGAGTGGCTCGATCTCCCGTTCTTTTATTTCTCTCGTGCAATTCGGCACCTCCAAAAAGAAGCGGACTTTCATGAACCTCTTCATGAACCGCTGATAAAAAACATTACTATCAGCGCTGATGCATTACAGCTCAACTATCTCATTCAGTTCGCATGCAGGATTGAAAGTCAGGAACTTCGCGAGGCGATGATCAGGGTGTTGATGGATCGCCTGAGAACAGAGCCGGATTTCGCGCCCATCTTTGACGCCGCCGTACTTCGTCCCTCCTCTGATGCAACTCTATTTCTGCTTCTGCCTGACGACGAGACAAATCGCTTAACACTTAGATTGCTGATCCTGAGTACGAGTCGCTCCGGGAACTTCTCGCCTGATCCGGATCCAGACCTGAAGTCTGTTTTGTCTGAGCCGCTGCTGGCTCGTTTTTCGATAAAAGAAAAATTTGCCATTCAGAATATGCTGCGACCCAGTTCGCGTTCCATCGGCGAAATGTCATCACTTTGGATTCTGGAAGAACTGACGGCTCCGACGCTCGCGCAGCATGCGGAGATTCAGCTGATGCTTGCCGAAAGTGCTCGTATCAGCCATTCGCCCGAATCGGAGCTTTATTATCTGATTCGTGCGGCCCAGTTGATGCCTGAAAGTATCTCTCTGCGAGCGGCAATCGTCGATCGTGCAGCGAACCTGGGGCTGAACGTAGCGGCTCTGGAGCTCCTCGACTCGCTGAACTTCCCCACGGCAAAGTCACAGATATGGCGTGAGATGTTTGTGCTTCAGAAACTTGCCGATTCTTCGGAAGACAGAAAACGACTTGCGGCGAAGCGGCTTTTTGCTCTTCCGGTCTCTGTGGAGGAACAGCAGTTTCTGATTCCGGTTCTCGAACGACTTCAGATGAAGAGCGAGCTGAGTGCTGTTCAGGCCAGACTTGGTCGCGGCACGGAAACCAGGCAATCCGTTCTTGGTCGGCAGCTGCAGGCTTTCCTGGCTCAGGGGAACGAACAACTTGCCGGGGAAGTGGCGTGGGAGTTGTTGAAGCTGGCGTCCGGTGGGACGTTGTTCTCGGGCCATCGGCCGAATGATGATCGAGACGATGGCGGCGAACGTCTGCAGGCGATCAAGGCACTGGGGAAACTGAAGCGACTGCAGCCGTTGATTGATCGGTACGAAGCGATGCTGGAAGCGTCGCCGGAATCATTGGACTTGCTGGAGATTTTGTGCGAGTTCCATGAAGCGGCCGAACAGTTTCCGCAGCTCGCCGAGAAACGAGACCGCATCGCGTTGCTGTCGAAGAAGGCTCCGCCGAGTCTCAAGGCGCAGGCGGTGGCTCTGGAAAACAGCGGCGATGTCAGTGGGGCGTGCGACATCTATCTGCAGATTTTGAAGCACGATCCGGAAGCGTTCGCCGAGGAAATGGAGACCTACGTTCAGGCCTTCGAGCGTGCCAAACGGCACGCTGATTTTCTGACAGCAGTATTCGGACTCGACCCGGAACTCTGGAGCGGCAATGCGGGACTGCTGGTCAATATGATCGCCGAGCTGGCTAGAGCAAAGACCGCCGAACCGGTCGTTCAAAAGTCAATTGAGACGATGCTGGCCAATGAGGACACTCGGCGTCTGGCCATCGGCGGTTTTCTTGCTCGTCCCGATGTGGTCGCAGAGGAAACACTGCTGCCCGCGATCCAGGAAGAAATAATCTCTGAGGACGCCTTTGCGGATTTCAGTCGCTGCAATGAAACGTTCCTGATTCTGCAGGGAGTGAAGCAGGAAGCAAGTCTGAAAACACTGCGGGAGTTTCTCACCACCCGGCGAGCGGCTGGGCGTCAGCCCTCCGTGTCTTTGCCTCCTTCGCATCTTGTGCCGTCCGAGACAGAATCAGAGTCGGCGGGCTCACGCCCTCAGCTCGCTGAAGTGCAGACGGATTTGATGCTGATTTATTTGGATGCTCGACTGGGGGAGCGAGTGGAGGTTGAGAACGGCGTGGCTGCGATGATTGTCGACGCTGCGACGAAGGCCCCCTCATCCGGCCTGACGGCCGCCTTCTCCCCCGGGGGGGAGAAGGGCAGTCGTAAAGGCGAGTTTGGGGTTCTGGTACTGAACACTCGGTTGAAAGAATTGGGTAAAGAATGGGACAGCGTGCGTTTGGCGTTGCTGAAGTCGCTGGCTTCTGAGATCGCTGAAGATGAAGCAGCGACAGAAAGTGATGTGGCCGACAGTGTGCTGGAAGAAAGTGTGCTGGAAGAAAGTGTGCTGGAAGAACTGGGCAGTGTGTACGAATCGCTTGGACAGACTCAGAAAGCCCGCAGCATCCTGAATCAGCGTGTTCAGAAAATGCTGATCAGCACCGGGGCCGACAGCGGTAAGGCGTCAGAATCCATCCGCCAGCTGCTCCAGGCGGGTGAGAAGATCCAGCATTCCGGGTTCCCCATTGAAGGTGCTCGCCTGCTGCTCAATGTCACCCCGCACGACATCGCTGAATTCACGAGCGATCTCGACGACGACAAGGCCATCGCATTCAAGTCACGCTTCAATGCGTCTCAACGCTGGGCTCGCCAGCAGATGACGCTCGAAAAACTTGTGACCTGGTTCGAAATGTCAGTGTCGGATCTCGCAGGCAGCTCGCCGCCTGGCACAGTGCGTGAATCAACCGACATTTTGCTGGAGCTGTCCGGCGTCACCGATCCCCGGACAAGCGACAAAGACGCGCTGCAGCGTCTGACCATCGAAAGTGTGCTGCTGAATTCTATCAGAAAGCCGGAGTTCACAGATCCAAACCTGATCAAGCGAATTGATGACACGGTGTCGCAGCTGGTGGCGATGGACAATCTTAACCTTCCTTTGCTTACCGTTGCCCTGTCATTTTCCGACCGCATGCCACTCACACATCGCGACGCCCTGTACGAGCGAATCGCCATTGCCACGAGTCTGCCGATCACAGTGCCGGAATCAACATCGGCGAACCGCAACGCCGTTCGCGTTCCAGAAGCACTCCGATCAGATCCCGACCTTAGCTGCGTCCTGACGGCGCGGTTATTAATGTCTCAACGCGACCGCCAGCCATTGCTGACACAACTGCTGAATCGCTCGGCCGCCGCTGCAGCTCGATGCAATTCGCGTTTGTTGAAAATCGCTGTCCTGAATGAATGTGTGGCCGTCGCCAAACTTGCCGATTTGAAAGAGCAGATCCCTCAGTTCGAAGCGTCTGCCCAGGCCGCCATTGAAGAACAACTTCGATCCACCTCCGCCGTCGGTATCGACGACAATATTGACCTCGCCCATGAAATACGAACTCGTTTGCTCAACAAATGATGAAACGGCAGTTGTTGGGAGCGGGTGTGACTTTTTGCTGCCTATTTGGTTGTTGTAAACACGTCGCTCAGTCTTCTTCACCGCAACTCTGAAATCACCATTCTATGGCCAGTAAATCCAACGTATTCTGTGGCTGCATTCCGGCCATGATGACTCCTTGTTCTGCCGACGGAGTTCCCAACTTCGATGCGCTCGTGGCGAAAGGCAAGGAGCTGATCAGTGTTGGCATGCGAGCGGTTGTGTATTGCGGCTCCATGGGTGACTGGCCGTTGTTAACAGACGAACAGCGTCAGGAAGGTGTGCAGCGACTGACTCAGGCAGACGTTCCTGTCGTGGTCGGCACGGGAGCTCAGAATCCACACATCGCGGCGGCTCACGCGGCCCATGCGAAGAAAGTGGGAGCCGCCGGGCTGATGGTGATTCCGCGAGTTCTCTCCCGAGGCACCTCATCGGCCGCACAGCGCCATCACTTTGCCGGCGTACTCAAGGCCGCTGATGGATTGCCAGCAGTCATTTACAACAGCCCTTATTATGGCTTCGAAACCAAAGCCGATCTGTTCTTTGATCTGCAGAAAGAGTTCCCAAACCTTGTCGGATTTAAGGAATTTGGTGGTGCCGCATCTTTGAGCTATGCGGCCGAGCACATTACCAATCGCGATCCGGGGCTGACGCTGATGGTCGGGGTGGACACGCAGGTCTATCACGGCTTCGTGCATTGCGGAGCATCCGGTGCCATCACGGGCGTTGGCAACGCTCTGCCAAAGGAAGTGCTGCGGCTGATTGAGCTGTGTGAAAAGGCGGCGACCGGCTGTCCGGAATCGCGACGCCTGGCGCAGGAACTGAATGAAGCCCTGTTCGTTCTGTCGACTTACGATGAGGGCCCGGATCTTGTCCTTTATTACAAGCATCTGATGGTTCTGGAAGGCAATCCGGAATACGCTCATCACTTCAATCCAACGGATGCGCTCAGCCCCAGCCAGAAGGAATTCATTCGATCGCAATGGCAGTTGTTCCGCACGTGGTGGAGCCACTGGCCGGGTGCTCAGACCAGCGGAAGTTAATTGATGAATGCACGAAAACTAAAACGAACACTCGACTGCGTGCCAACGTGCCACGCATTTGGAACGCTGATTAAATCGTTTAACCCGACTCGAGGAGGAGGCTCCTCGGAGACCCACCTCCTCTTCGAGTCGGGTTAAACGGAGGCCTTAGTTTTTCGCCGAACGCACAAGCCTTCCACCGAGTTTTCCTGGGCCGGGCCCCAGTTCAATCTGCCAGTCGGCCTGCGATGTGAGAAAGTCGTCGTGATCGATCACCACGACGGAATGTCCGGTCTGCAACAGAAAATCAAAACAGTTCAGCAGTCGCTCGATATCCTGCATGTGCAAACCGCTTGACGGTTCATCCAGCAGAAACAGAGTTCGGCCTGCGCGAGTCAGCAGGGACGACTTGCGATTTTCTGCCGCAGTCTCACCGTCAGAAAGTGGCACACCGGCCAGCATCGCCGCAATCCTCAACCGCTGCGCCTCACCCCCGGACACGGTGCTCAGCGGCTGGCCAAGGCGCAGGTAGCCCAGGCCGGTTTGTCGAACGGCATTCAGTCGCTGCTGAATTCGGTGGTGGCCGTTGAAAAATGAAAACGCTTCGTCGGCCGACATATTGAGAATGTCGAAAACGGATCGATCACGATATCGGATCTCGATCACATCCGGACGAAAGCGGCGCCCCTGACATTCCTCGCAAACGGTTTCGATGTCCGCCAGAAACTGCATCGCGACCGTCACCACGCCGCGGCCTTCACAGACAGGACAACGGCCGCCTGACGACGCATTGAAACTGAACATAGCTCGAGAATAATTTCGCTTCTTCGCCTCGTGCGTCTCAGCCAGCAAAATCCGAATGTCGTCAAACACACCAATCCACGTGGCCGGAATACTGCGACGCGACCGCTGGACGGGACTTTGATCGAGCAGCAGCACGTTTTCGATCTGCTCCAGTCCCTGAATTTGACCGATCGTGCCTTCGGTCGTTCCCGGCCCGGCAATTCCCAGTCCGTGGCACACAGCGGGAAACAAAGCGTCCGCAATCAGCGAGCTTTTTCCGCTGCCGCTGACACCCGTGACCGCACAGAAAACACCGAGCGGAAGTTTGAGATTCATCCCGTGAATGTTGTGACATCGAATGTCTGTCAGATCCAGCCACTGCTCGGGCTCACGACGCTTTCGAAGTTCGCTGCCCGCGATTCCACTTCCCGCTCTTTCCGTGTCTGGTTGAGAGTCAGGCGAAAGATTGCTCTGAGTCGGATCGGCCGCCGCAGCTTTCTTAGTGGACGCCTTTCGGCCTCGTGCATTTTTCGTCGATGCGTCGGAAGTCGCCGGTCTGAGGTCCTGCATCTGGCGAAGCTTCTCGGCGGTCAATGTCGACGCATTCAACAGTTCCGCGGGCGATCCCTGAAAGACGACTTTGCCACCGGCTTCTCCGGCGCCGGGGCCGATTTCGATCACTTCGTCGGCCGCCATAATGAACGCAGGGTCGTGTTCCACGACAACCACAGTGTTGCCCGTTCGTTGCAGCTGACGAACGGTGGCAATGATCTTTTGAGTGTCGCTGGAATGCAGTCCGGCCGTGGGTTCGTCCAGCACGTACAACGTATTCATCAAGCCCGAACCAAGGGCCGTTGTCAGCATCACACGTTGCGCTTCTCCGCCGGAGAGTGTGCTCATCGCGCGACCGAGCGACAAATAACTGAGCCCACAATCCATCAGGAACTGCAGACGTTGGCGAGCATGCTCCATGGGCGAATGCAGACCCTGCTGAAGCACTGCGGGCAGTTCGGAAAAACGCTCGTTCAGCCAGTGCAGCAGCTCCGACAATTCCAGTGAGCACAGCTCGGGCAACGTCCGACCGGCCCACTGAACTGCGACAGCATCCCGGTTCAGTCTCAAACCGTGACACGCGGAGCACACCGTTTCCGTCTTCGTCGGCCGACCGCGTCGACGATCGGCGGACGTCTGCCCATTTCCAGTGCCTTCACATTCCGGACATGCGCCCAGCGGTGACGTGAAACTCAACAGCTCGGGCGACAGGTCCGGCACCAATCGATTGCAGCGAACGCAAACGCGTTTGCTGGAAAAGCGAAACCCGTGCCACCCAATTCCATCCACTGAAATCTGCTCAGCCGCTTCGGAAGAACGCTCCGAAGAAATCGCTTCACACAAAACGAGGCAAGAACCGTCGGCAAGCTGCATTGCATTGGCGATGGCCTCGGCCAGACGTGGCGCAATAGTGCTCTCGACCTTCAGTCTGTCCACAACGACCTTTATACTGGACGCGGCAGCAACACGGCCGATGTCTTCCAGCCTTGCGGATTTTTGATCGATCAGGCAGCGAGCGTAGCCTTGACGTACCAAGCGAGCCGCGGCTTCCTCGGAATCCGCCGGATCAAGGGCGATCTCGGCCACCACCATGACTCGACTTCCCTGGCAGGCATCAAACACTTTTCCAGCGGCCGATTCTGCCGACGTGGGTTCAATGGGAATTCGACAATCGGGGCAAAACGCCTGTCCCGTTCTGGCGTAGAGCACACGCAGGGAATCGAGCACTTCCGATCGTGTGCCGAGGGTATTACGTGAGCCATCGGAGCGCATCTGCTGACGAATGGCGATCGCTGGCGGCAGCCCGGTGATGCGATCGGCCGCCGGTCGTTCGACACGATCAAGAAACTGCCGAGCCGCCGGGGAGAACGTTTCGATATATCTTCGCTGACCTTCGGCATACAGGGTGTCAAAGGCGAGACTGCTTTTACCCGAACCACTGACACCACAGATGACGGTCAGCGAAACGTGGCGAACCTTCAGGCTGATCGTGCGCAGGTTGTGAACTCGAACACCTTCGAGCTCTATAAAACGCAAACCTGACACTGGTGGCCTTTCTGGCGTGTGAAATGGTAAGAGTCTCTTTTTCAGATGGGAGCAATGTCCTCTTCGAAGTGCCGGGCACACTGTTTACGGTCTCCCCCGGGCAGCAATCACATCCCGAAGGAAGCATAACCGCGATTGCCGTCGAGTGAAATCTGACCGGGCGGCGGCAGACCGCACGGATCGACTGTCTGCTACAGACCGATCTGACCTGCAGAACCTGGAACGGATTGGCTTGTCGGCCACTTTTAAGAATTGGAATTCTGCTTTTTAGATGTTAACCTTTCTCGCTTAATAGCGCACAGACGTTTCGTAAACTCTGTTTTGTGTCGGAGCATCAGCGACCAAAGACCGATCTTTCCGGAGATGTATTCGGGAAATCGTCACGGACGCCGACTCGGATGATGAGATCTGAATATGCAGTCGCCAGTGGCAGCAAAAGATTTCTACGATCTGATCGAAAAAAGCGGTCTGATGACGGCGTCACAGATTTTGAGCGCACAGGAAAAACTGCAGCTGGACCCGGCCACTTCTTCGGAAGACACCGCTCGCCGCCTGGTCCGAGAAAAGTTCCTGACACCGTTTCAGGCCGAACGCCTGCTGGAAGGTCGTTATCGGGGTCTGGTGATCGACGGCTATCGCATTCGTGAGCTGCTCGGTTTTGGTGGCATGGGCTGCGTCTTCATTGCGGAAGACCCGAATGAAGACCGCAAAGTGGCGTTGAAAGTGTTGTCCGCAGAACATGCTCTGGATGCCGGCATGCTGGCTCGTCTGAAGCTGGAAGCGGCCGCCGGAATGCGTCTAACTCATCCAAACATTATTAAGACGTATCGCCTGGACACGACCGGCGCCGTGCATTACCTGGTGATGGAACTTGTTCGCGGGATCAGCCTGCACGAACTGGTGGCTCTGTTCGGGGCAATTAAGTGGCCGATGGCCTGCGACATCGCGCTTCAGGCGACGGATGCTCTGCAGTCCGCTCACGATCGTGGCATCATTCATCGCGATATCAAGCCGGCAAATTTTCTGATCGAACAAACAGGCGTCGCGCGAATCCTCGACTTTGGTCTGGCCCTTGTTCACGATGGTGGTGACGAAGAATTTTCTCTGTCGATGGTCTTCGGTCACGATTGTCTGGGAACGCCCGACTACATCGCCCCCGAGCAAATCGTGGACAGCAGCAAAGTGGATTCCCGAGCCGACATTTACAGTCTCGGAGCCACCTTTTACGTGGCATTGACGGCGCATGTTCCGTTCCCCGAAAAAACGACTCGCGCCAAGCTGGACGCTCATCGCCACAAAGCGCCTCGCAACGTCTGCGAGCTGCGGCCAGAGATTCCTCGCGAGGTTGGAGACCTCGTGGCTCGGATGCTGGAGAAAGATCCGGCCAAACGATTTCAGACGATGGCTGAAGTGGGCGAAGCTCTCCGACCCTTCGCAAAACGAAAAACTATTCAGTTCGACTTCCGTGAGCTGGTGACTTTGCGAGCCAAGCAGGCGCGGGCCAAAGCCGAGAGCCAGGGAAAAAAAGCGGCCGCACCTCCGAAGTCTTCCATCACGTCCGCGTCAGGATGGCTCCAGGCCAGCAGTCATCATTTTGCGGAGGGTACGGATGGATTTGGCAAGGCCGAAACTCCGTCCATCCGGACTTCGCAGCCCGATCCTGCTCGTCGTGAGACTGAACGATCGTCTGCCACAGCTCCCATCCGGCCCGCGACGTTTCGAGGCCCCCCGCCGACTGGCTGGAGACTGGAGGTCGGTGGTCAGAATCATCGATTTCCGCTGGTGAAAAGTCGAACATCTGTCGGGTCCGGGCCGTCGGCTGAGATTCGAATTCAGGAAGACGGAGTTGATCGGGTCCATTGCTGGATTGAATACGATGGCCGGAACTGGCGCCTTCGTCAGGAATCAAAGAGCCGCCCGACTTATGTGAACGGCTCCATGGAAGCCTATTGCATTCTGAAGCACGGCTCAAAGTTAGCCTTCGGAGGCAAAGCCCAGTTGAGACTGGTCAATCTGAACCAGGAACAAACGAACCGACAGAGAATCAAGGTGGCGTTCATCACTCTGTTGGCAATCGGTGTCCTGGCCGCAATTGGCTGGTTCGCGTTCGACTATTTTCACACTCCGTAGAGCCCTGCGATCTTAAGAAAGCTCGTTTGAAGTCCGCGGCCAGAAAGCGGTCACGCAAAGCGGAAACGGGTTGTTGATCGAAAGAGCCGCAAATCGCTAGCTGCGGGTGAGTGTCTTAAAAACACAACGAAAACACCCGCGGTTAGCCCCCAACGGCAGTCGATCCCCTTTTTCCTCCAGCACCCGCCGATAATCAGCAAACTTTTTTGGGCCAGGATGATCTTTGGCCACAATGGCGACGCCGTCCGCCGCCACTTCGGAATCCACATCGCAGATACCCATGACATCGACATCGGCACTCAGAAAGCGAAGCCACTGCATGCCACACACCGGCACGAAAAGAGTCGTGCCGGCGGTTCTGCCTGATTTCTCAGTGCTTGTAAACTTTGTGCTGAGGACGTCCGGACAGGATTTGTTCCTTGCCCCAGTTGGTCACCGCGCGAAACGCTTCGCTGCGGATGAATTCCTGGAACGCGGCCTCATCACCCCATTCGCTGGTGATCAGATATGATGCGTCATCGCTGACATCTTTCCACAGTGTGGAACTGGTGTGTCCGGGAGCCGCCTTCAGAGCATCAATGACGCCAGCAAACTTGTCTTCAAAATCCTTTTGCTTTCCTGGAAGCACGTGATAATTCATTCCAACCGTAATCATACGAAATATTCCTGTTCTGAAATCATTGACAAGCCGACGAGAACCCCTGAACCGCGTTAAGCGTTCCAGTGTTGACCGGATCACAGTCTAACAGACATCTCGTAACGGGTTCACTCGGCGGAGTAAATATCATGAAAACATTGGTCATGCGGCCACAGACAATCCTCGGCCGTGCTGCTACTATCCCGGTGGACATTCGGCTTCCCACACTCCGCCGGAAAAAGTGTAAACCATCATGAAAATTGCGATCACCGACTACAGCTTTCCTGACCTGACCATTGAAGACGCGATCATTTCCGGCAGCGGCCATCAGCTGACCGCCTGGAAAGACAAAAAAACACCGGACGAGCTGTGTTCCTTGGTGGCTGATGCCGACGCGGTGATTACCCAGTTCGCTTCCGTATCGGCCGATGTCATAAGAGCCATGCGTCAGGCCAAAGTAATCGTGAGATACGGCATTGGCGTCGACAATGTCGATCTCGCTGTGGCCCGGGAATGTGGAATTCCTGTGTGCAATGTGCCGGACTATTGCATCGATGAAGTCGCCGATCAGACGCTCGCATTTATTCTGGCCACCACACGTCAGGTTGTCAGTAACTCAGACTTTGTCAAAGCCGGCCGCTGGGGACTCGCGACACCTCTCAATCAGATGCGGACCCTAAAGGACCTGTCCGTGGGTCTTGTCGGTTTCGGACGAATCGGACGCGAAGTTGTTTCAAGACTGCGCTTTTTCAAATGCCGGATTCTGGTTCACGATCCACTCGCCGCGGCATCAGACATCATCGCTGCGGGAGCCACGCCGACGTCGCTTGAGGACGTGCTCACTCAGTCCGATGTGATCAGCCTGCATTGCCCGTCAACGTCGGAAACGCGTGGACTCCTGAATTCCGAAACCCTTGCGCAGACTCGACCAGGCGTCATCATCATAAACGTCGCCCGTGGAGACCTCGTCGATCCGGCAGCTCTCACGTCCGCCTTAACGTCCGGCCATGTTGCCGCGGCTGCTTTAGACGTCTTTAGTCCGGAACCGATTCCGGTGGATCATCCAATCCTGAAAATGAGCAATGTGATTGTGGCATCTCACATCGCCTCCGTCAGCGTGCCCGCCGTCCGCAAACTGAGAGAAACAGTCGCCAACATCGCCGTGATGGCGCTCAAAGGTCAGACTCTTCCCAACGTCGTGAATGGTGTTCGCTGAAGACAGCCCGAACGGGCTTTTTCCAGCCGTTGCCATGATTCAAACCCGACAAACGGGTTCGTGTCTTAGTCATTTATTTGGCATTTTCGTTTAACTGCAAGCCGTGGGCCAAGCTAAAATGCACGGGAAATGGTCGGCTAGCAAGCACCTTTTGCCGATTGCCCCGAAATTCGAGGTTCAAACGACGCAATTGCACCAGGAATCTTTGCTGTTCGAGCCGAAACCGGGCTGCACTCAAGCACGCAGTTTTACTATCCTCGCGCGAGTTATTGGCCACTATGCGCCCGGTCCGCTGGAAATACCTTTGAGCGGCCCACGGCGATCTGCAACATCATGCTCGAGACGGAACGATGGATATCAAGTTCTACAACACGCTCACGAATACCACAGAAACGTTTCAGCCTGTCGAATCGGACTGCGTGAGAATGTACAGCTGCGGGCCGACGGTTTACGACTTTGCCCACATTGGAAACTTCCGGTCGTTCCTGTTTGCGGATGTCATTCGCCGAACACTCGAATTCTTTGGTCACAAAGTCCATCACGTCATGAACATCACGGACGTCGGCCACATGACCGACGATTCGAATGCCGACGGAGCTGGCGAAGATAAGATGAACGCGGCTGCTCGCCGCATTAAGGAAGACAAGAAGTCAGGTAAGGTTCCCGAAGGTGCGATCCAGAATCCCGACGATCCATATCAGGTCGCTCAGTATTACATGGATGCGTTCCTGACAGACGCAAAAACTCTGGGCGTCAAGGTTGCATTTGAACCAGACAACATTCTGCGGGCGACTCAGTTCATCGACTCGATGCAGGAAATGATCACGCAGCTGCTCAAGAGCGGTCATGCGTACGTGGGCCCAGACCGAGTCGTCTATTACAGCGTCGAAAGTTTCCCGGCATATGGCAAGCTAAGCGGCAACACTCTGGATCGGCTCATGACCGGAGCAGGTGGCCGCATCAGCGATGAAAATCAGGCCAACAAAAAGCATCCGGCCGACTTCATGCTCTGGAAACCCGATCAGTCGCACATCATGAAATGGAAATCGCCATGGGGTATGGGTTATCCGGGCTGGCATATTGAATGCTCCTGCATGGCTCGCAAGCGACTGGGCCGCGACGTGATCGACATTCATACGGGCGGTGAAGATTTGATCTTCCCGCATCACGAATGTGAGATCGCTCAGACCTGTGGAGCCACCGGGAAGGACAAGTTCGCCAATATCTGGATGCATGCTCGCTTCCTGATGGTTGAAGGCGAAAAAATGTCCAAGAGCAAAGGCAACTTCTGGACCGTTCGCGATGTGCTCGAAGGCCGCGCCACGGGAACTCAGGTTCATCCGGCCGTGCTGCGACTGGAACTCATCAAGTCGCACTACAGAGCCAACATGAACTTTACAAAGAAGGGCCTGCTTGATTCCGCCGGCGCCGTAAAGCGACTAACCGAATTCCGTACAAAGCTGGAAGCAGCGTGCGGAGGCAAAGCAGAAACTGTGGGGCTGGATTATCCGATTCTGAAAGAATTTGCCGAAGCGCTGGCCGACGACCTGAACATTGCCGGAGCACTGGGTGCTGTTCTTCCGTGGGCATCATCGACCCCATCCGATCCTGCGGCCGCATTGGGCGCTCTGAATCGCATCAACGAAGTGCTCGCTGTCGCACCGCTTGGCGATGCGGGAGCTCCATCAGATGAAGCGTCCGGTGAACAGTCAGCGATCGAGGATTTGTGTCGCCAGCTGGATGATGCTCGTAAACGCAAGGACTTCGCCGCGGCAGACGGCCTGCGTTCGGAAATCCAGAAACAAGGTTACGATGTAAAAACGTCACCCAATGGCACGATCGCCGAAAAGCGACTGGCCTGACTGGAGCATCACCAGAGGTCAGGTCTCTTTGTTCGCCTCATCCTTTGGAAGACGAACTCGTGGTCGGCCTTGAAGACGCGTGGTGGATTCAAGGGTGAGCCGTCGTGTTATCGATTCCACCCAGGCTTCGTCGCCGAGTGGCTTGCCTCGCTGAGCCGACAGTCGAACCGCGTCCAGTTCCTGTTTGGTGAGACACTCGTTGACGCGAGCCATCCAGCCGGGAAGCTTGTTCAACGGCCACGGTGACAGCAGTTTGGGCTCGGGCTCCGGTTTTGCCAACCAACGCTCCGGGGCCAAACCTCCGCCCGTTTCACGAGACCAGCCCGAAGTGCGTTTCGTTCCATGTAGCGACACAGAAGTGTTCGTCATCCTGAATCGGATACGTTTTGCCACGTTGCTGACCGAAAAAGAGGCCTTTTGCCCCCCCTTGATCCTTTCAACTCAGTCGCGACCGAACTCGTTCCTGCAGTTCGGCCAGCTTCGTTTTCAGTTCGATGTCTGAATGACAAGATAACTCTTGAGTGCCAGAAACGACATCGCCCAGGATCTGCTGGAGCGCCTGAATTGCACCAGGAATTGTGCCCTCTTCGCGTCCCTCTTCACGTCCCTGTTTTCGAGCAGTCAACAGCATCCAATCCTAGTATCGCTGAGCTTTTTCGTGTTGATCGTGCATTGCTTTGTCCTCTGTCTTTGAAAAATTCGTTTCGAGGCAACCGATTACCGGCTGAAACTCCAGATCACGAAACATCCGCCGAAGGTCTTCAGCCGTATATTCGTGAGCATGCAAAGTCATCGCGGATGTTCTCCTCGACACAATTCATAACTTGCTGAAAGAGTCCGTCCTGATTCGCTTTCAACGCCAGAATGTAGTGACCGTTGCCGTCAACGATCTGTTCGGCGATCGCGACTTGAGTCCCGATCACATCAATTGTAATGATGGATGTCGGGCTGTTGAATGGATGGCTGTTTGCGGGTGCGGCTGCGGGGTGTTGTGGTTTTTGTCTTTGGCATGGTCCTCAGTTGGTTGTTGATTCGGTGGTAAAAAGGGGCGGCCTCTGTCACTGACCGCCCGGGAGTTGCAATCTAGTCTTCGAGTTCTGCCAGATGGTCGTAAACTTTGACGGCGAGGAAGGCGAGGGCCGGCAGATCATTGATGCGAAAGTTGCTGGTGTTCTGGATGACTCCCTGTTCGTCGCGGTAGGTTCGCTGGAACGTGACGTTGTGCCAACTACTGTCTTCCGTCTCATTCTGCCAGACGGCTGCTTCGACTCTGTTCAGGCGGCGTGTGAATACTGGTTTATTGGCCATAATATTTTTCCTTTTTGAAGGTTGTTTGTTTTTCATTCACCAAAGGGCGCAGCCGATGGAAAACAAAAGACTTTCAAAGAGGAAAGCGAGTCCCGTGGTTCCGTCGGAAGCAAAGACAGCGCAGCGCTTGCAGGGGCATGACAGATTGAAAAGCGATCTGGCGAGCCCGTGCTCGAAGCGCCCAAAGGAACCTCGGGACGAGCGTTCCCATGGCCATACCGGTCTTTATTCGACTGAGCAGAGTCGATGTTGCAGGCAGGACACTGTGACTAGCTTCCCGGCATTTGCTATGCTGCCGAACAGGAACCGAACGCTCGAACCGCTGACAGAGTTCCTGAATAGCGCATGAGGGATATTGGTGTGGAAAGAGTCCAGCGCAAGGACGATTGCGGCAAAAGTGGCACGATCACATTTTTTGGAGCGGGCTGGTCTCGGACGCGCTGGCATTTGAGGCGATGTTATGACTTGGCACACACAACGCGGCGACAGGACATTGACGGGGGCGGAAGCAGTCTTGGTCCGGGAGGCGCTTGCCTATGTTGTCGATATGGTGGAAGACGAAATCGTGGCAGCGGCAGATTCATGGGAATTCGGCGTTGCGGCATTCGACCGCCTCGAACCATCCGCGCGATTAGCCATGTTGGCTGAGGTCGGGTGGCCATTGCTGCGAGATACTGAGTCATTTCCAGAATTGACAGCACTGAACGAAGCCACTGTGGCGGTTCTTTTCATCGCAATTGAGCAATCGCTTGAGTTAGAAATTGACTGCCCACGCGATAGCAATCCCAAGGAACGTTTTACGTGGCGTCGTCTACTGCTGGACACTATTGCTGAAGGCAGTGATTTGTCCGACTTGCCGACAGTGGATTGCTGCGACATGGATGAATGGCAGTTCATCATCGAAACACTTTCGGACTGGATTCTCTGGGACCACGATTTCAACAGTGCCGAGTACTTTCTTGATACACCACCCGAACAGGCCGAGACGATGCGCGAGCAATTCGGGATCGATGACGGCTACTATCGAGCCATTCCGCCTGATCCCAAAGAGTGCGACCTTCCGGCCATTCGAGCCACATTGAAACAGATTTGCGGAAAATGAATGACTTTCGCGCAGCGGTTACCATGCTGTTCAGAATGATCAAACGTGACATTCTGTCACCCGACACGTAAACATGGACGAACCACGCTACAATCCGCGACCGGTGCTGTGTTACTGATCGCTCACCTGTGATCTCATCGTCACCGATCGGAACCCGGATGATTCTGCATGTTGACATGGATGCATTTTATGCGTCCGTCGAAGAACGTGATGACCCGACTCTGTGCGGAAAACCTGTCATTGTCGGAGGCACTCCGGAAGGCCGAGGCGTCGTTGCCGCCGCGAATTATGCAGTCAGAAAATTTGGCGTGCACAGCGCGATGGCAACGACGAAAGCGTTGAAACTCTGCCCGGATGCCATCGTGCTACGACCACGGATGGATCACTATGCTCAGATATCGAAGCAGATTCGCGAGATCTTTTATCGTTACACACCGGAGGTCGAACCGCTATCGCTCGATGAAGCGTTTCTGGATGCAACAGGAAGTGTGAAACTGTTCGGGTCCGTCGAAACCATCGGGCGAGCCATCAAGCAGGATATCTGCAACGAACTGAATCTGATCGCATCGGTTGGTGTCGCCCCTAACAAGTTTCTTGCCAAACTTGCCAGCGATCTCGACAAGCCCGACGGCTTCACCGTCATCGAGCCGGATGCCGTCCAGAGTATTCTTGACCCGCTACCGGTGGGTCGCATCTGGGGCGTAGGCAAAGTCACCGGCCAGAGATTTGACCGTCTCGGGATTCAGACGATAGGCCAGCTCAGAACACTCAGTCTTCAACAATTGCAGGATGAGTTCGGTCAGCACGGCAAAAATTTCTGGCAACTGGCGCGCGGCATCGACAGTCGTGTTGTGGTTGCTGATCGAGAAGCCAAGTCGATTTCGCACGAGACCACTTTCACAGAAGACATCAGTGACATGGATGTTCTTCGAGCGTGGTTGATGGAGCTGACTGAACAAGTTGCTCGTCGCTTGCGTGGTCATGAAATTCAGGGACGCATTGTTCACCTGAAAGTTCGCTACAGCAACTTCGATACGTACACGCGTTCAAAAAGTGTTTCGCCAGCAACCAATGCCACGAACCAGCTTTGGTCAGTGGCCTCGCAACTGCTTACGTCCGAGTTGCCCGACCGTCCACTGGTTGTCCGTCTGCTTGGCATGGGAGTGTCCAATCTGCAAAAGCAGCAGCCGGTTCAGCAAAGTCTGTTTGCTGAGGAACGGGATGAGAGAGACACAAAACTTGACCAGGTTGCTGATACGATCCGAAATCGGTTTGGATCGGCATCACTGCGTCGCGCCAGTACCGTCCAGCACAACGCGGAACACAAGCCACGTCCGCAGCCGGATTAGCGAGGGAAGACTATTCATGGCAAATCTGTGGTCCATACGGGTGACGGGTGATCCCAAAGTGAAATCGAACTTGCTGAAATCAGGTGGATTTGAAATCATTCCTTTGAAGATGGAGGATATGCAATATGCCAACAACGACAATTTCAAAACCGATCCGCGAGCGGTTTCAGGAACTCAGGGACGACTGGAAGTCCAGGACACGACATTTGTCCAACACTGGGCAAATCGCGATGGTGTTTTCCTATCAAAGCATTATTGGTATGGGGCTTGCCGCCGTGCCGTTGATTTTGGCAGAATTGGAAAATGAGCCCGATCACTGGTTTTGGGCACTGGAAGCGATCACAGGGGAAAACCCTGTTAACGTAAATGACGCCGGAGATATACAGGCATCAGCTAACGCCTGGATCCAATGGGGCAGGCAGAACGGTCAGCTACATAAATGAACCTGTTTGATCTGTTTCCCAATCTGACGGACGACAACCACGAGATCACGAGCCCGAAAACGATCAAGTACAATTGCATCGCCTGGGCCGCCCGGAGTACAGATCGCTGGTGGCAGCCCGGCGGGCATTGGCCCATCAGTTCTTCGCGAGAAGATCTGGGGGTTGGAGATCTCATTTCAGCATTCAAGTCACTGGGATATGAAGAATGCCGTGACGGCAGTTTCGAAGAAGGATTTGAGAAACTGGCAATCTATGGATCAGGTCTGATGTACACCCATGCTGCCCGCCAACTCCCGGACGGACAATGGACAAGCAAGCTTGGGCAACTCGAAGATATCACTCACACAACGACAGAAGCCATCGAAGGCAGCGACTATGGTGAAGTCGTTCAGTTCATGAAGCGGCCTGATTGACCCAACGCCATTTGCACCCAATCAATCCCGTTTGATCGCCAGGGAATCGGCCACGTGTCCCTTTCCATTGTCCGGTCTGATTCGCGTTTCTGCTTTGCAGCATTTCGGAAGGATCTTCATCCTTGTCGCGCCATGGCCAGTGGATCAGGTTCCGACTTGATAAGCAAAGCGACAATGGGTGCGGGCTTCCTCACCAACAGTCACCCGTTCACTGAACGGCGAGCGAATTTCCTCATCGAATCGGACTCGTCTGTTGGTGACGCTGGAGCTGATGTTAAACGCTCTGGTGAGCGACGTGGCGTCCGTCCTGCGATCGGTGGCTCGATCGGATGTTGATGGGAGCGTTCTTGTCATCCTCAATCAGGCCGATGATCTGCGTTGCTGTTTGCTGAATTCGGTCAAGTGAAGCCATCAACAACTTGTTTTCTCCGCGATGCAGGTGGATGTACTCGCTGCTCAGTGACTGAGTATCAACTCCGTGAGCTTTACAAACGACAAACGCAACGGCTTCGGCTTCTGTTTCGATTAATCTGCGGTTCTTGATAATGTCGTGCCCAACAAGGTGAGAATGAATGAGCTCATGTGCTAATTCATGGGCCAGAATTCGAAACCTCATGGACTTGTCGAGCCCTTCCTTGACGACAACGTGACCGCCCAGTGAAGCGCCTCGGACACCCTCTGGCATCGGACGTGTCTCCAGCTTGATGTTGAGCATGTGGTAGACACTTTCAAGATACAGAAGATGGTCTTCCGCTGAACCACGGATCTCTGAAAGCTTCGGCAATTCTTCACCCTCGGTCTGACTGATATCGAACACATGGACCGCTTTGAATCCAAACACGGCCTTCGCACCTGGTCGTGCAGGTTCCTCGCGATTGTCGGACTTCTCTTCGTCCTTCTTTCGCCCGACCATGGGGGCCAGAATTGCGATTCCGGATTCTCCCTTCTTGACCCAGCGGCCGAGCTTTCTCCATGTATGGAACCCGGCCACTTTGCTGGCCTCCGGGAATTGATCCACGATAATCATCATGTTTCCAAAGCTGTAATGATGAAATCTGGCCAATGCTCCGAGATACGTTTCCAGCACATCGGTCTGCCCCTGTTCCAGGGATGCGGCCAGTTCTTTGAGGCACTTGTCTGCGAGATCAACGGCTTCTTCTTTCTTCATGGTAATGTTCTCCTGCTATGTGCTGCTCTCGGCATGAACAGCATTGATGTTTTTTTGACTGTGAATCAGTCGTGGCCCGCCGTCGGCCTGAAAGGCTTTCGAATACGGCAAGTCAAGGTGGAGCCTTTTCGAAACGAAAAGCAGCAGTGAGCCCGCACCGCGCGGCGAACGGACCTTGACGCCGTGATACAATGAGAAATCACGACGGCGGCTATTTCCCAACTGCAATTGCTGTGGTGGCGGGGGCTTATCTGAAAACCCGATAGGCGCTGCACCCTCAACAGGGCAATAAAGCACTGACGTAGGCCCCAAAAACTCCGGAAGCGTTTCAGAGGAAGAGCCAAACGTGAAACACCCTCAACCGTAACTGCCCGAAATGGCTAAACAAACAACAGGGACACAAAAGACTCCACAACACAACTTGCGCCACGCCGCGACCTGAGTTACCTTTGACGGGTGAAAGACGTCACCAGCAACAACTTTGGAGTCCTCATTGCCTACCTTGTCCCGGGGGCAACCGCACTGTGGGGCATCAGTCTGTTTTCACCGGCAGTCAGAGTCTGGTTTGCATCGACTCCGCAGGACGCACCCACCATCAGCGGCTTCCTGTACCTCACCGTGGCATCGCTCGCGGTCGGCATGACCGTGACAGCCATTCGCTGGGCCTGCGTGGATTCAATCCATTCCATCACCGGCCTGCACGCACCGGAACTGGACTTCTCGGCCCTCCCGGGAAAGGTGGATGCGTACAACCTGCTGATCGAGATTCATTACCGCCACTACCAATTTTACAGCAACGCTTTTATCGCCACAGCCATCGCCTACATTTGCCATCGAATCGACCTTGGCAGCCTCTGTCACATCGACTGGATCGATCCCGCTTTCGTCGTGGTGGAAGCCATCTTCTTCCTGACATCCCGTGATACGCTCAGACGGTACTATCAGCGAACGGAACAACTTCTGAAGCCTGCCATTGAATAGAGCGAAGATTCGGCGAGTTGGTTGAACATTGCTGGAATGTTGGGTCTGACCAAATTAGAATCTCGGCATGGTCAAATTGAGCGACGAACAACGAGAGGCACTTGAGCAGAGTCCCGATGGGATTTCCTGCGAGGACACCATTTCTCGACGGACGTATGTACTCGTTGAAGAAGAGGTTCACCGGCGAGCCATGCAGGCTCTGAAACAGCAGTTGGATCTCGAAGCTATTCGTCGTGGCGTCGCTCAGATGGAAGCGAGTGGCGGCAGTAGCTGTCCATTTCCACGTTGAAACTGGGGTTTTGTAGTTTTGCGGTGTGTGATAGACACCGTGTATGAATGGGAAAGTTCAACAACCGAGCTACGCTGAGCTGACGTCACTGGTGGTGCAGTTACGCTGCGACATTGCGCGTTTGGCGAAGCGAGTTGAGGAGCTGGAGAAGGAGAATCGGGAACTCCGAAAGAAGAATCCGACG
>Ga0209702_10001373_pt1 | contig 46855 bp, 26 predicted proteins | sample FRY01_FD_187210 | JGI IMG/M metagenome (GOLD analysis project Ga0209702, IMG submission 187210) | Freshwater microbial communities from Lake Fryxell liftoff mats and glacier meltwater in Antarctica - FRY-01 (SPAdes) (version 2) | ecosystem: Environmental > Aquatic > Freshwater > Ice > Glacier... | reverse complement strand
GGTGGAATGCAGGAGATCGTGGCGGGCTTATATGGACTCAATAAGTTCCAACGCCATCCACCCGGCCTCCCGCGCCATGCCCGGAGAAATCGTGGCGTGAGGGCTCTGTTCGATCGCTAAAACAATGTCGGCCAGTGCTGTTGAAAACGATGTTGTGCTGCCCGGCTTGGCCCCGGAACGCGAGTGTCCCAAGGCCAGCAGTGATTCATTGGGATCGGCCAGAATTTCCTGGCACCACGGATGAAATGGGCTGGAGTCGCACATTTTATGCACGCGAGCGAGTGTCTCGGCCGCAATTTCGGCAACCCGCACGCGTCGGGCAACGCTCGTGCCGCATCCCACAATGCAGCGAATGATTTGCAGGCGTGCGTGCCGATCGATATCAAGGCCTTCGAGGGCCGACCAGATCGTGGAGGCCAGTTCCTCATCCCCGCCTAACGGTGAATCGACCGACAACGACCGCCATGCGACATGGTACGTCGGCACATCGTTCCAATTGCCGGACGATTCGAGATGAACGGCGTGGGGATCATAGCCGCCAACCACAGCCTCATCGCGAGGGTGAGCGTGATCGATGAAGGTCAGCGTGGCACAGTTGCCGCTGGATGCTTCATGGGCCGACCGCGCCTGCAGGGCAGGCAGGGGGTGAACTCCCTTGGGGAGTGATTCATGGTGACGCGATCCCCAGATGCAGGAGATGCGGGCAGACTCCTCCGGCGAGCAATGAGATGCTGCGAACGTCATTCCATGAGCGGGTCGATCGCCACCTGCGATGGGTGAGTCCCAGCGTTCAAAATTGCACGCCGCCAAATCCCAGCCGACGGCGACGCGGCGTTGAAGAGGCGGGCTTTGCGGACGCTGCCCATTGGTCGCTGTTGGAAGTGGCGTGGTCTCAAGAGGCGTTCTCGCCAAAAAAAGTTCAACAGGCAAGTTGCGAATAGTGAGCGTGACGGGTTTGGATGGCGCGACAAAGATCAGCCCCGATGGTTCGCCGAGCATTCGCGATATCTCTGCGCAGGCTGTCGTAGTGTCGGTGATCCAGACGGTGCGGCAGGCGTTGGCGGCCAGGTCTGTGATCATCAAGCGGAGGGCTTGTGCCTGTGCGGGACTGGCCCGCAGGGGATCGAGGATGCGGCCGCAGAGCACCAAAGCCGAGGCCTGCGACTGCCGCGCGGTTGCAACAGTCGTGCGCAGGGCCGCCATTGGAGCGTCCAGCAGAGCCTCGCGGACGGCACGAGGCGCACCCTCGGGAACGGGAATGGGACGATCCAGAGCAGGATCGAATGCAAAGACAAGATCAGCCACGGCAAGCGCCTTTTGAGTGAGCCCAGAACTTGGGATGTGCCACGATCCAGCAGGAGATCGAAAGCCGATTCGCAGCGGGTGAATACACGAACTCTGAGCGGGCAATGTACCGTCGAACGGTCTTTGACGGCCAGCGCAAAAAATCAGGCTTGAACCGCGTTTTTCGTGGGGGAGAGAGGGGAAGCGGCATCCTGCACAAAGCCCCCCTCATCCCTCCAGAGCAAAGGCATGGCGATTCCTCGTGGAAGGGGGAAAGGCCGGATTGTGTTGGGCGAGTCTATTCGCTTTTCATCGCCTGAGTGGAATCGACTCAGGTTCGCTAGACTCGCTGGCAAAAAGCCGATCCGCGATTTGCTCCGACGGTTGTTCGAATCGTTCGAGTCGTTCGGGCAATTTCAACACCGAGCGACCAAAAAAACCCCTTGAGCCGCCTTACAGTCACAGTCATTGCGAGGATTTTTCTATGCCGATACCAACCAACCCTTCCGCCCAGACGCATGGCCCACAGTCTGACCAGCCTGATCTGATCGCGATGATGGAAATCTGCGAGACGGCGGCCCGCGCGGGCGGTCGCGTGCTCAAGGAGTGGGTCGGCAAATTTGCTGTTTCCAATAAAGGCCCCCGCGATCTGGTGACGCAGGCCGACATCGCCTCGCAACTGGAAATTCGCCGCATCCTGCTCGGCGCCTATCCCGACCACGGCTTCATCGGTGAGGAATCGCTCGACGACCCGCCGGCAGCCAGCGGTTCAATCCAGGAGTCCCATGCGACTCTGTGCTGGATGGTCGATCCGCTCGACGGCACTTCTAATTATGTCCACGGCTTTCCTGCTTACTGTGTCTCTGTGGCGCTAGCGCGTGGCGACGAACTCCTCGTAGGAACTATTTTCGATCCTGTTCAGAATGAATGCTTCACAGCGAGAGTCGGTGGCGGCGCGTTTCTCAATGGCCGCCCGATCAAGGTGGCTGGCACAACAGCAGTTGCCGACGCGCTTGTGGCGGTCAGTTTTCCGACGCATGTTTCAGTTGAATCAACAGCAGTCGCCGATTTTCTCGCCGTCCTGCCACACGCTCATTCAGTGCGTCGCACTGGTTCAACGGCGATCAATCTGGCCTACTTGGCCTGCGGTCGGCTGGACGCATTCTGGGTGCGTCGCATTGCCTGCTGGGATGTGGCCGCTGGCCTGCTGATTCTCAAGGAGGCTGGTGGCTCGATTGGATCGTTCGAACCAGAATCGACCGTTTCGGAGCGAGTCTCCCTCGACAACCCGGTCTTTTTGGCCGCCTGCACGCCGCAACTGCGGCTTGCTTTGCGGCAGATTATCAATCCCTCAGGCCTTGCACGACAATAAATCATTCTAGAGGGCATTGGCCTTCAGGGGCGACATCTGCGATGAGTCCGGGCATGCGTGGCTGGACGTGAAAAAAATTATCCCCCGAAGATCAAAGTCGGTGACGCGGAACTGGAGACGGTCAACATTTACCGAAACACGTTTCATGGCGAATGGAACTATGAAATCCGACCCCACTCACGAACGTCGGCCTTGACCGCCATAATTGTCGCGCGAGTCGTAACCAAACAGCTCCATAGAGTTGGTGAACTAAGACGTAAAGCTGTTTTGCGGGCTGGGCGTGTGGTGCGTAGGCGGTATGCGGCTTCGGCTGGGTTATCCGCTGAGAACTGTTGCCAACGGCTTTCGTCCGCTTCGCCCCTTTCGGTGTCATTGTTGTGGATCGTCGCCGGTTCCTCGTCGAAGTGGGGGAGGGCACCTCTTATCTATTCCCAGGATCGCTACTCGACTGCTCAAAATGCTTCCGCCGGAATCTTCCCTTCCCTCCGCGCTTCCCCTCCGCAACCCGATCTGTCCGTAGATCGGCTACGGCTGCTTTCCGCCCGCCTCGGCCCGCTGAGCCGGTTTTGAACGCCAGCACTCGGCACCGGTGCCGGCCTCTTCCAGGAACGGATGCCAGGCCGTAGTTTAGGGGGGCGTTTGGCCGGTAGCAGCGGTGCGGCACGAGGGGCTCATGCTCAGACTCGAGGAACTCAAAAGAGACTTGGCCGTTGTCGGGCTGGAGCCGGCCCTCGTGGTCTCCGTGTCTGCTACTGTCAGAATTGCAGAAGGGGCAGTGCAGGTCTTCTACCGCCTGCCGACCGGGGAGACGAAAGAGCGGCTCCTCACCCGGTTAGACGAGGCGTCGCTCTCGCCGGCCATCGCGGAACGGCCCTGGGCCTTCGATGGCGACCCGGCCGCCTTCCAACTCGCCTGCGAGGCCAAGCGGATCGACCTGGCCTTCCTCTTCGACCCGATGATGGCGGTCCACACATCAAACGTTGACCCACTGCCCCACCAGATCACGGCCGTCTACGAGTCGCTCCTGCCGCGGCAGCCGCTGCGGTATGTGCTCGCCGACGATCCCGGCGCTGGCAAGACCATCATGGCGGGGCTCTACATCCGCGAACTCATCATGCGGGCCGATGCCCGTCGCGTGCTGATCATCAGCCCCGGCAGCCTTGTCGAGCAGTGGCGGGCCGAACTCTTCGAGAAATTTGGTCTGGAGTTTCGGGTGTTTTCCTCTGCCCTCGGCGAGGTGTCGCCCAGCGGCAACCCCTTTGAAGACCACCACCAGCTCATCGTTCGGCTCGACCAAGTTTCCCGCGATGAGGAGTCGGTCAACGACGAGCGACGGCCGGGGCCGCTTCAAGAAAAACTCCTCGCTGCCGGCTGGGATTTGGTCGTTTTTGACGAGGCCCACAAACTCGCCGCCCACTACTCCGGCTCGAAACTCCAGCGGACCGCCCGGTTCCGGCTGGCCGAGCGACTCGGCAAGGAAACCCGCCACCTTCTGCTCATGACGGCCACGCCGCACAACGGCAAGGAGGAGGATTTCCAGTTATTCCTGTCGCTGCTCGACTCCGACCGCTTCTACGGCAAGGTCCGCGACGGGGCTCACAAGATCGATGCTTCCGACCTCATGCGGCGGATGGTGAAGGAGGAAATGGTGAAGTTTGACGGCACGCCGCTCTTCCCCGAGCGGAAGGCCTACACCGTCAACTACACCCTCTCCGACATCGAAGCCGGCCTCTACGAAGCGACAACGGACTACGTTCAGACGGAAATGGGCAAGGCCGACGCCCGCGGCGGCTCCCAGAAGGGCTCCGTTGGTTTCGCCCTCACGTCCCTCCAGCGACGGCTCGCCTCCAGCCCCGAGGCGATCTACCAGTCACTCAAGCGGCGCCGCCAGCGGCTCTCCGACCGGCTGCGCGAGGCCAAACTCGGCAACCGTGGGCGGCAGATCCTCTCCGAGACGATTGCGGCGATCCCCGACGACGACGACGACCTCGCAGCCGACGAGCGGGAGGCGCTTGAAGAGACGCTGATCGACGACGCCACGGCCGCCTCAACGGTCGCCGAACTGGAGGCCGAGATCTTCATCCTCACCGACTTGGAGGCTCAGGCAAAGGCGGTGGTCGCCTCCGGGAAAGACCGCAAGTGGGATGAGCTCTCAAAGCTGCTGCAAAACACACCCGAGATGCAAGACGCCCACGGCCGACAGCGGAAGATCATCATCTTCACCGAGCATCGCGACACGCTGAATTACCTTCACGACAAGATCGCCGGCGTCCTCGGCAATGCCGACGCGATCGTGACGATTCACGGCGGCACGCATCGCGACGAGCGGATAAAGTCGCAGGCCCTGTTCCGCGACGAAAAAGACGTCCGCGTCTTGATCGCCACCGACGCGGCTGGCGAGGGCGTGAATCTCCAGTGTGCAAACCTGATGGTCAACTACGACCTGCCGTGGAATCCCAACCGCCTGGAGCAGCGGTTTGGCCGCATCCACCGCATTCGTCAGACCGAGGTCTGCCACCTCTGGAACTTAGTCGCCAAGGAGACCCGCGAGGGGGCTGTCTACCACCGGCTCCTCGACAAGCTCGCCACCGAGTGTGAGGCCCTCAAGGGGAAGGTCTTCAATATCTTGGGCGATGTCTTTGAAGAAACAAGTCTCAAGGATCTGATGATCGACGCCATTCGCTACGGCGACCAGCCGGAGGTTCGCGCTCGGCTCTCGCAGCGGATCGACCATGCCTTCGATCACGACCATCTGAAAAACCTGCTCGGCCGCAACGCCTTGGCCGAGCAGACGATGAACCCGGAGCGGCTCTTTGCCGTTAAGGAAGAGATGGAAAAGGCCGAGGCCCGCCGGCTTCAGCCCTGCTTTGTCCGGGCCTTCTTCATGCAGGCGTTTCCGCTGCTGGGTGGCACAATCCACCGCCGCGAGCAGGAGCGGTATGAGATCACGCATGTGCCGCTTGAAATCCGCGAACGCGACCGGCGGATCACTGGCCGCAACCGCCGCGAGCAAGAGCCAGTCCTCAAGCGATACGACCGCGTTTGTTTCGATCGAACCGCCATCCAGCCAACCGACACGCCCGGCCTACCCCGCGCCGCCCTGATGCACCCCGGCCACCCGCTCATGCTGTCGGTGATTGACCTGATTCTGCATAAGCACGCCAACCTCATGCGGCAGGGGGCGATCCTCATTGATCCGGCCGACGAGGGCTGCGACCCGTGGCTGCTCTTTCTACTGACGCACGAAGTGAAGTCGGCCGACGGCAACGTCCTCTCCAAGCGGATGCAGTTTATCCGCGTGAATCCCGACGGCTCCGCGTCGTCCGCCGGCTGGGCCCCGCATCTCGACCTCGAACCGCTCGCCGCCGCCGACCGCCCGGGGCTCGCCGCTACGCTTGAGTCGCCCTGGATTCGGTCCGACCTTGAAAAGATGGCCGTGGCCCTCGCCGCCGGCTCGCTCGTGCCGGAGCATTTTCAAGAGGTTGCCACTCGCCGGATCGACCATGTCGATCGCACGCTCAGAGCCGTCAATGAGCGGCTCACGAAGGAGATCGACTTCTGGAGCGATCGCGAGATCAAGCTCAAGGAAGACCGCGCCGCCGGCAAAGACGTTCGGCTCAACCTTGAAAACGTCGGTCGGACGCTCAAAGATCTTCAGTACCGACTCGAAAGCCGCAAGACAGAATTGCTCGCGATGCGGCAGGTGCAAAACGGCACGCCCGTTATTCTCGGCGGCGCTCTTGTCGTGCCGGCTGGCCTGCTTTGCGAGCTACGCGGTGACGGCCCCGCGAACACAACTGCCGATGCGGCCGCCCGCATGAAAATTGAGCGGCTTGCGATGCAGGCCGTGATGACCGCTGAACGGGCCTCTGGCCACCATGTGGTCGATGTCTCCGCAGACAAGTGCGGCTGGGACGTGACGAGCTATCCACCGGCGGTTGATGGCGTGCTGCCCACACCGAGGCACATCGAGGTCAAGGGGCGCGCGGCCGGGGCCGAGACGATCACTGTCACCCGCAACGAGATCACGTACGCGGTCAATCAGGCCGACAAATTCTGGTTGGCGATCGTCTTCGTGAATCCCGACGACTCAGTCGACGGCCCGCACTATCTCGCCAACCCGTTTCAGCGCGAGCCCGATTGGGGCGCGGCCAGCGTGAACTATTCGATCACCTACCTCCTCACAGGCAGACCGGCATGAGCGACACCGACCATCCGGTTATTTCCCCAAAGAAGCTGATCGAGGTGGCCCTGCCGCTGGATGCGATCAACAAGGCATGTACGCGGGAGAAATCCATTCGCCACGGGCATCCGAGTACGCTGCATCTCTGGTGGGCCCGTCGGCCGCTGGCCGCCGCCCGCGCTGTGATCTTCAGCCAGCTTGTTCACGACCCCGAAGATCTCTGGTGGCATCAGAATCCGGGTGCCGTGCCAAACCAGCAGGTTCGCGGCCACTGGACGAAGGCTCGAAAGAAGCTCTTCGACATCATCGAGAAAATCGTCATCTGGGAAAACACGACCAACGAGGCCGTGCTGAATGAGGCCCGCGAGGCGATTCGAGAAAGCTGGCGGGAAACTTGTGAGCTCAACAAAAGTCACCCGCAGGCTGCGGAGCTTTTTAATGTCGAGAAGATGCCAGGGCTGCACGATCCATTTGCCGGCGGCGGGTCGATTCCACTGGAGGCCCAGCGGCTTGGGTTAGATGCATACGCGAGCGACTTAAACCCGGTCGCCGTGCTCATCAACAAGGCGATGATCGAGATTCCGCCGAAGTTTGCTGGCCGGCCGCCGGTGAATCCGGAGTGGCAATCCAAAAGCCCCGAAGAGAAAGCGATGAAGGTGTGGAAGGGGGCCGAGGGACTCGCGGCAGATGTGCGGTATTACGGCAAGTGGATGCGAGACGAGGCCGAGAAGCGGATTGGGCACCTTTATCCGAAGGTCGAGATCACGGCTGAGATGGCGGTAGAGCGGCCAGACTTGAAGCCGCTTGTTGGTCAGAAGTTGACGGTGATTGCGTGGATTTGGGCGCGAACGGTGAAGAGTCCGAATCCTGCGTTCAGCCAAGTCGCGGTGCCTTTGTCCAGTACGTTTGTGTTGTCCAGCAAGACAGGCAAGGAAGCCTATGTAAACCCAATCGTTGAGAAAGACAGCTATCTCTTCACTGTGCGGATCGGAGAGCCTCCTCAGGAGGCTAGTACTGGGACCAAAGCAACACGCGCAAACTTCCGGTGCCTGATGTCGGGTTCGGCAATCAGCGGGAACTACATCAAGGCAGAAGGCCAAGCTGGTCGCATGGGCGCGAGGCTCATGGCGATTGTCGCGGAGGGTGAACACGGGCGGGTCTATTTGCCGCCAAATCTGAAGCATGAAGAGGTAGCTCGTGAGGCAGTGCCGCAGTGGAAGCCGACACAGATCATTTCGGGCACTTCTCAGTACCTCGGCGTTAAGCCCTACGGGATGGACCGATTCGATCAAGTCTTCACTGATCGACAACTCTTAGCGCTTGCGACATTTGGCCAGTTGGTCGGCGAGGCTCGCGTGAAAGTCTGCGAGGATGCGGCCGCAATCATCGCGGCAATAGATGGCGCATCGCTAGCAGCGGATGGAAAGGATTCGAAGGCGTACGGAGAGGCTGTAAGCCTTTATTTAGCACTCGCGGCAAGCAAGACCGCAAATGTCACGTCGAGTTTGACATCGTGGATGAATGACCGTGGCGCCTTTCGCGAGACGTTTGCCAGGCAAGCGCTGCCCATGGTCTGGGACTTTGCAGAAATCAACACCTTTGCCGACCTAGGCGGTAGCTTCGCAGTCGCCTTCGAAAAAGGCGCCAAGTCGATAGCTATTCTGCCGTCGCATCCGACCGGCAGTGTTTCCCAACTAGACGCATCAGTGCAAAGCATGAGCGAGGGTCGGTTCGTTTCGACTGACCCGCCCTATTACGACAATGTACCGTACGCCGATCTGTCCGATTTCTTCTACGTCTGGCTTCGCCACTCGTCGCGGTGCGTTTTGCCAGACTTGTTTGCCACCGTTGCCGTCCCGAAGGCTGACGAACTGGTAGCGTTCGCGTACAGACACGGCGGAAAAACCGAGGCCAGCCAGTTCTTTCTTGACGGCATGACGCGCGCGATGGGACGTCTCGCCGACGTGTCCCATCCTGGATCACCAGTAACTATTTACTACGCTTTTAAGCAGGCGGACACCGAAGCAGAGGGTACGAACAGTACCGGGTGGGAAACCTTCTTGGAAGCGGTGCTTCGCGCAGGCTTCGCGATCTCTGGCACGTGGCCAATGCGCACCGAAGGCAGTGGGCGCATTCGCGGACAAGGGGCGAACGCTCTCGCGTCCTCCATTATCCTTGTTTGCAGGCCACGCGTGTCGGACACCGGCACAATCTCCCGCCGCCAGTTCGTGCGTCTACTCAACGCCGCCCTGCCGCTGGCCCTCGACGCGATGACTCGCGCCGACGAAGGTGAGCATTCCCCCGTCGCGCCGGTCGATCTTTCGCAAGCCATCATCGGCCCGGGCATGGCGATCTTCAGCCGCTACAAAGCCGTCCTCGAAGCCGACGGCACGCCAATGACGGTCAAGACCGCCCTGCAACTTATTAACCGCTTTCTGGCTGAAGACGACTTCGACGCCGACACCCAGTTCTGCCTCCACTGGTTTGACCAATATGGCTGGGACACTGGAAAATTTGGCGAGGCCGACACGCTCGCGCGGGCCAAGGGCACAAGCGTTGACGGCGTGAAAGCAGCCGGCGTCATCGAAGCGGGCGGCGGAAACGTGCGGCTGCTCCGCTGGAAGGAATACCCGGCCGACTGGAACGCCAAACTCGACTCGCGGCTGCCCGTATGGGAAGCCCTTCACCAGTTGATCCGGGCTTTTTCGAGCAAGGGCGACGCCGGTGCCGGCAAAGTTCTCAAAGGCGTTGCAAATCAAGCGGAGGCCGCGCGGCAACTTGCCTACCGGCTCTACACGCTCTGCGAACGCAAGGGCTGGGCCGAAGATGCCCGCGCCTACAACGAGGTCGTCACCGGCTGGACCGGCATCGAACGTGCCGCCGGCACGGGCGGCGAAGACCAAAAGACGCTGTTTGAGTAACGTGCAGCAGGAAAATCTGGAGGTCTTTTCGCCGTGCTCTCATTCGACCCGCAATTCGAAAAACGTATTCCGCTCAGCCATCGGCTCGTGAAAACGCTCACGCTGCTTCATGAGTTTCGCGGAAAGGAGACGCTCTTCCGCCAGCAGACACCGCAGGTTTTGGAGACCATGCGGCAAAGTGCGATCATTCAGAGCGTCGAAAGCAGCAATCGAATCGAAGGCGTCGTCGCCAAGCGCGGCCGCGTGAAGGCGATCGTGGTTGAGAAGAGCTTGCCGCGGGATCGTCCCGAAGCAGAGATTGCCGGCTACCGCGACGTTCTCGACTCGATCCACGGCGGGTATGACGGCATCCGACTCTCCAGTGGAGTGGTCAGACAGTTTCACAAGATGCTCTTCGCGAAGACCAACGAGCCGGGTGGGGCGTGGAAGAACGACGACAATTTGATCCAGACAACACACTCCGATGGCCGGGTTGAAATCAGGTTTGCGCCACCACCGCCTCATCTCACCGAGACGTTGATGGCAGACCTTCACGAAGGGCTGAAGCGAACGCTCCGGGAACGGCAGGTTGACCCGCTCCTGGTGATCCCTGCCTACGTCCTCGATTTTTTGTGCGTGCATCCGTTGAGCGACGGCAACGGCCGGATGGCCCGACTGCTGGCCCTGCTTCTGCTCTACCAACAGGGCTTCGGCGTGGGCCGGTTCATCAGCCTCGAGAAGATCATCGAAGGGAGCAAGGAGAGCTACTACGAAACCCTTCATGCCTCGTCGCAGGGATGGCACGAAGGCAATCACGACCTAACACCCTGGACGGAGTATTTCCTCGGGACGATGATCGACGCCTACCGGCAGTTCGAGGAACGGGTCCAAAACACCACACACAAGAGAGGGTCGAAGACACGGCTAATCGAAGCCGCGATCGACGCCGCCATCGGAGACTTCTCCGCCCAGGAAATTCTCGCCAAGTGTCCCCAGGCCAGCATTGATCTCGTGCGTCAGATCCTCAAGCATCGTAAGGCTTTAGGTCAAATTGAAAGTCTCGGCAGAGGCCGCGCGGCAAAGTGGCGGAGAATTAGGTAGTGAAATCCATAAATTAGGTAGTAAATTAGGTAGTTCATACAGAGAAACGGACCCCCATAATGACATCCATCCGCCCTTGGCGTGAAATAGCGATCCCCCACTCCGATGTGCTCAAGGGCACGTTCCAGCAGGCGGAGTTTGCTGCCGATATCACAGCCGTCCGCACCGGCAAAGCTCCCGATATCTATAAGAACGCCGTCGCGTTTTTCGACCGCACGTTCATCACCGAGGGCATGCGGCTCCTGCTCACGCAGGTCGCCCAGCGGCTTTCCGGCAACGGCGGCGAACCGGTCATCCAGCTTCAGACCGCCTTCGGTGGCGGTAAGACCCACACGATGCTCGCCGTCTGGCACCTCGCCACGCGGCAGTGCGAGCTTTCCGAGATGCCGGGAGTGGCGACGCTCGTTGAGCAGGCCGGTCTCATGGACGTGCCGAAGGCCAATGTCGCTGTGATCGACGGCACCGCCCATGCACCGGCCCAGCCGTGGAAGGAAGGCCGCACGACGATCAAGACGCTGTGGGGCGAGCTGGCTTGGCAACTCGGCAAGGCCGACGGTTTTGAAATGGTGAAGGAGTCCGATACCAGCGGCACTTCCCCCGGCAAGGAAGTCCTTCGGCAACTGCTCGAGAAGTACGCCCCGTGCGTCGTCCTGATGGACGAGCTCGTCGCCTACATCGGCCAGTTTGAGGAAGGCAAGTCACTCAGTGGCGGCACGTTTGAAAGTAACCTCGCCTTCGTTCAGGCTCTCACCGAGGCGGCCAAGCTCGTGCCCAACTGCATCGTGCTGGCGAGCCTGCCGGAGTCGGAACTAGAGGCGGGCAGCACCCGGGGAGCCAAGGCACTGGCAGCCCTCGAAAAGCGGTTTGGCCGTGTGCAGGCCCTCTGGAAGCCGGTAGCGACCGAGGAGGCGTTTGAGATCGTTCGCCGCCGACTCTTCGAACCGATCAAAGACGAGACCGCCCGTAGCGCCGTCTGCCGGGCGTTTGCCGATGCCTATGTGGCTGAAGGTGCTGCCCTGCCCAGCGAGACTCAGGAAGGCCGCTACTACGACCGGCTCTGTCAGGCGTATCCGATTCACCCAGAGTTTTTCGACCGGCTCTATGAAGACTGGACGACGATCGATGGCTTTCAGCGAACCCGCGGCGTGCTCAAGCTGATGGCGAAGGTCATCCACCGCCTCTGGAACGCAAACAACACCGACCAGATGATCATGCCCGGCAGCCTGCCACTAGCCGATCCCCATGTGCGCAACGAGATGACGTATCTTCTGCCGCCCGGCTGGCAGCCGGTCATCGAAGGCGACATCGACGGGGAGCGGGCCGAGACGACCGAACTGGAGGCCCGCGAGCCGAGGTTTGGCCAGATGAACGCGGCCCGGCGCGTGGCCCGCACGCTCTTCCTTGGTTCCGCGCCATCCAGCGTGGCCACCCGGCCGGGCATCCGGGGCGTCGATAAAGCCCGCGTGCTCTTGGGCTGCCTCCAGCCGGGCCAATCCGCAGCGGTCTACGGCGACGCCCTCGCTCGGATTGCCGACCGGCTTACCTACCTCAACATCAGCGGCGAAAAGGGTTCCGATACCGCCCGCTACTGGTTCGACACCCGCGCTAACCTCCGCCGCGAGATGGAGGATCGCAAGCGCAGATTCGACGCCGCCGAGATCCGCAAACGGATCGAGGATGTGACGCGGAAACTTTTCAATTCTTCTTCGCTCTTTGATGCGATCCACGTCTTCACGCCCCATGCCGACGTGCCGGACGATAGCGTCCTGCGGCTGGTGGTCCTCCCGGTCGATCACTACTTCATGAAGGAGATGCGGCGGCAGGCCGACGACGCCATTCTCGACTATCTAAAAAACCGCGGCGATCAGCCCCGCCATCGGGCCAACCGGCTGCTCTTCGTAGCCGCCGACCAGGCCGTGATTGGCCGGCTCACCGATGCGGTGCGGACGGCGCTGGCGTGGCAGTCGATTGTGGAGGACGTCGATCAAGGCCGTCTCAATATCGACCAAGCTCAAAAGAATCAGGCCCAGAAGGAAGCCAAGTCGGCAGCGGATGTGTTGCCCAGGGTGGCCCGCGAATGTTTTAAGTGGCTGCTCTGCCCGGTGCAGGACGACCCGACGGCGACCAAGCCGACGATCGAGGCTCATCCACTCAATACCGCGTCGGGGTCGGCCGCTGCGGAGCTCGACCGCGTATGCGCTGAGAACGAACTGGTGATTGAGACGTGGTCACCGATCCACCTCCGCACGGCACTCCAGAACCTCTACTGGAAGCCCGACCGGCCTCACGTTGGGGCCCTCGTCTTCTGGGAAGACTCGCAGCGGTATCTCTACCTTCCCAGGCTCAAATCCAAAAGCGTTCTCGACGCTGTTATTCGCAAGGGATCTGAGGCTCATGAGTTCTTCGGCACCGCCTACGGCCTCGCTGGCGACCGCTACGAGGGATTTCAATTGGGCAGGGGCGGAGTGTCGCTCGACGACACGATTCTCCTGATCGAGCCCAGCAGCGCCAAAGAGATTGCAGTCCAGATCGCTGCTGAGGCGGCGAAGAAGGGCGAGGCTACGCCCACTCCGGCCGGCGTCACCGGCAGCCCCGTTGGCGGCACGATCCCTGCCTCGACGATCAGTAGCGTTCATTCAGGTGGTACGACTCCGCTGCCCACTTCGCCGGTGAAGCCCCGGAACTACCACGGGAGCGCTCAAGTGAGCGCCGCGATGGCAAAGAGGGAGCTCAACACGATCGCCGAGGAGATCATCGCCTTACTGGCGGCCGACCCGACCGCGACGGTGCGAGTCTCAGTGGAGATCAGCGCCGACTTTAATGGCGGCGTGAGCGACGCCACGAAGCGGGCTGTCAGCGAAAACGCGGCGAACCTTGGCTTTCAGTCAAGCATGTGGGAGTAAAGCCATATCGCGTGGGCGGGGAGGGATCACTGCCGTGGCCAAGGCGACTCTCGCTGGCTCGTTCAACCCTCTAGAATGGTCTCTAGTCTCCGCAGGTTCTCGCTCCTGACCGCCCGCGACGGCCGGGTGGCGGCGGGAAGTGAGTTTCCCTGCCGGGTGATAGGCGACGGCTGGTCCGATTCTTCGGTTTCTATCAATAAGGCCCAAAACGGCCGGTTAGAACGGTTAGGGAAACCCTAACGCAGGCCTTCGCAGGCAAAAGAGCGTGCTTCCGGCTACTCTGCAAGCTACTTTTGGGGATGGAGTCGTATGGTCACTCAGTCGCTTAACGCCTCCAGACTGTCGAACCACCGCCGTGCGATTGGATGAAAATGAGTCATTGTTTCGCTTTTTTAACCGGCCTCGGGTTGCGATTCCTGCGCGTTTTATTGTGCGCAGCAGTAGTAATGAGTGCCGCCATCGCACGCGGCCAATCTGCCGATGTCCCGCTTGGCCAACCAGTGGCTGGAGAGGTTCGGGCGATCAAGGAAATTGGTCCCGAACTTTTTTATCTTGAGAATGACGCCGGCGGTCTCGTGCCAGTCCCTGGATTTCGCTACCGCGATTTTGTTGACCTGATGCGATTGAAGGATCGGTTGCCAATGCTTCCAGAACTACCGTCAGCCGTTTTGGAAAGCATCACTCTGACAGCCACGCTTCCCGACGCTGGCGACGCTAGTATCAGTGGCACTAAGATCCTCCAAGAGCAATCGATCTGCGCGGTAAAAATCGAACTGGTGGTGCGGCAGTCACGGGCCGGTTGGGTGAACGTTCCTGTAGAGCTCGCTGGCCTGCTGCTGACTACTTTGCCCCGCCACGAAGGGCCTGGGAAAGTGCTCCTGACTCCTGCTGCGAGCACCACCCAGCGACTCAATCGCGGGTATCAAGCCTGGTTCGAAAGCGGCTCTGACCAATCCTCGACGAGCCCTGTCGATGTGCGTCATACAGTCATTCTGGAAGGCAAAATCCCCCTTGATGTGTCGCCGACAGATGAGTCGATCGCCATCCACCTGCCGATTGCCACAGCCTCTTTGGTGGAGCTGCGCACGTCGCGGACAGAGCCTGTTGTCGCCGTACGGCCGCGATCGCTCGAGCCCCGCATTGAAAAGTTGTCCAGCGGCGATGGGAGCCTCATCACGCTCGTGGGGCTTGCAGGGCCAACGCAGATTCGGATCGGCACGCGGCAGTCGCAGAGCGTGAGCGTTGGGATGCTGCCGCAGGCGACAGTGGAAAGCATTGTGCGTGTTGACGGCAAAGTGGTCATCACTGAAGCAGTTCTGCGTCTGGAGGATCTACCGGCTCTGGTCTCGACGTTAAGCATCTCGTTGCCGCCGAGAGCAAAGCTCCGCAGCGTGCGTCCCCCGGCAGTGATTGTGGACCGCAGCGGGTCCGACGATGCCCCGGTGGCAGTTGTACGAATTGACAGAAATGCCGATGGGCGGGCTTTGGTGGAGCTCGACTGCGAACGGCTAGTCGATCGGGCTGGGACAAGTCCGTTTGAAACCCTTGGCTTTGCTGTGGCCGACATTCCGTTGTGGCGGCAATCAGGACGCACGAGCATCATCGTGGAAGGAGATTGGCAGGTGGAGTGGGATGATCTCGGCACCAATCGCCGAATCGATCCGCCGCTGGTGGCTCGTCGTCCAGGATTCGTCGCAGCCTTTGCCTACGATTCACAGCCAGCCTCCCTGCTGATGCGCGTGCGGCCGCGAGGCAGCCGTGTGGTGATCGAGCCAGAATACCGCTACGAGGTTGGCGCCACGCGGATTGCGCTGACTGCCACGCTGCGGGTATCGGTGCGGGGGGCCCCGATTTCACGGATCGTGATTGGCATGGATGGATGGGATGTTGACGAAGTTGGGCCCGCCAGCATCGTCGATACAGCTGCAATCACTGGCGACGGAGGCACGCTTGTCATTCCGTTTGTGCAGGGTCTTAGCGGCGATGCTGTGCTTGAAATCCGCTGCGGCCGCTCGATTGAATCCACGGCCGATCGGATTGCCTGGCAGGTGCCGCTGCCCCAGGCCGATCTGGTTGGGCCAGCCTCTGTCGTCATTGTCTCGGAAAGTGACATCGAATTAATCCCCGATTCCGAGGCCATGCGAGGGCTTGTGCGACAGGTTTTTCCAGCATCGCAGCGTTCGGATGCCGACAAGATTACGCTCGCCTATCGAGCCGACAGCCCCACCGCCGTCTTCAAGGCTTCGCGGCGGTTTCTGCCACGCCGCATCACGGCCACGATGGCAGCTCAGCTTGATATCAATGAGTCTGACACAGTTGTCGATCAAACGATTCGGTTCACTGTTGCTCATGTGCCGATGGAGTTTGTTGAGTTGCTCGTTCCCGATGCCGTGGTGCAGTCAGGCACACTAGAAGTGCGACAAAATGGGCAGTTACTCAATCCAAGCAGTGTGCCTTTTGCCGATGGGTTGGAGCCGAGTGGGGCTCCTGCGGCTGAGGGGATGCGCGTGCGGTCGATGCTCCCCACGCCACTCCTTGGGACGGGTGAACTCAGTCTTCGCTATCAATTGCCAACGCCATCGGTTCCACCGGAAACAACGGTGGCCGAAGATATTCCCTTGATCATACCGATGGGAGCAAAGATTGGCCGGCAGACGATTTCCATGATCGCTGAGGAGTCATTGTCTATCGATGTGCGTAGCGATTCTTGGAAGCGCGATATTCGTGTGCCGACAGCGGCTCTAACGCGAGTCTGGATCGCCACCAAGCCACAGGAGATCATTCCTCTGGCCATTGCTGCTCGACAGCAGTCATTCTCTGGAGAGACGTTTATCGAGGCGGCGTGGTTAGAAACAAGGCTATTTTCTGATGGCCGTGAAGATAGCTTCGCCTATGCAATCACGACGACTTCAAACCAGATCACGCTTACGTTGCCGCAGAGATTGCAATCATCGCCAGAGCGCAGCCTCGATGCTCGGGCGATTGAAGTTTGGATTGACGGCCGTCTCGTCAGAGATGCAGTGCGTTCAAATGGACTGATCGTGATCGATGTGCCTGCTGGAAAAGAAGCCGCAGCGTGGCTGCTTGAGGTGCGGGCCAGGCGGCCGCGGGCGGGTTCATTGTGGGGCAACGGATTTTTGTCGACCGGCCTGATGCCTCTGCAGCTCGACGCCCCAATCTTTCCTGAAGGGACCCACATGCGGCGATTTTACTGGGAAGTCCGACTGCCACCCGACGACCATATTCTCGTGCCACCATCGCGTTGGTCTTCCCAGCAGCGTTGGCAATGGAATCGATTCAGTCTGGAACGGATGCCGATTGTTTCGCGGGATATTTTAAGTGGCTGGGTGCGGGCCGACACTGCCGCAACGAGAGTTCCTGGCAGCGGCCTCGAGGTGAGTTCTGCCCGTGGGAATGACTCCATGAATGTGTCGGGCGCACCGAAAGGCAGTCCAAATGGGAGCCGACGCGACATCGACCTGCCGCTGGCCGAGGGGCGGGCTGTCTACTCAAGCGTGGGAACTCCGGGAATCGCACACATCTGGATCGTGCAAACATGGCTGCTGGTCTTAGTCCTCTCAGGACCGGTCTTGGCTCTTGGGCTGGCGTTTGTTTACGCGCCAGTGATGCGGCAGGTTTCGGCGGTGTTGTCGATCGTGAGTAGTCTCGCCGTCTTGGCTACCATCTGGTGCGATCTCTTGCCGCTGCTGGTACAGGCGGCCCTGCCGGGCGTGGCCTTGTCGTTCCTGGCTGCCATCCTCCATGCGTTTGTGGGCCGTGACCAGGTATCGGCCCGCCCTGCTGCTGTCATTCTCTCATCGAGTTCACTCACCCGAGCCCTGCCGCTTGGGCAGGTGATCATTCCTCGCTCATCAATTCGTTCGCAGGAGAGCGTTGCCACAACGGGACGATCTGTCTCATGAATTCGCTTGTCAAGACTGTCTGGTTATTCGCTGCTCTGAGTCTGACGACGATGGGCTTTGGTGGCATAACCAATCCAACCGCCTGTGCACAGGATTCCGTTGGGGGTGAATCGATCGCACAAGAAGAAGTTGCTGGCAAAGGGGCTCTGCGATTTACAAGAGTCCATGTGCCCCGTGGCAAGCTCAGCGATATTCCCCTGGGTTCGACTCGCTATGTGCCGATGCCACTGCGGGAATTTGATCAAGCCCTGGCGCAATGGTCGCTGCCAAAACCAGCGGCGACCGTTGCCCAACCGCCGTTTGAACGATCGGCAGCCGCTCGGAATCAGTGGCCCTTGGCCATCCAGGCCGTGCCTTTTTCTGTTCGGTATACGGCCACTCTCTCGGTCAATGGGCTGCTTGAGGGAACGCTGGAATTTGTTCTGGGCCCGGAGGAGTGCAGTTTGTTTTCCGAAATGCCGCTGGGGTCGCTCGATGTCCGGCGGGGCACTGTGCGGACCGCCGCTGGAACCGGCGAGGCTCTGATATTTGCCCACCCAGACGGAGGCATGGCGCTCGCCACCCCTGAAGCAGGCACTTACTCCTGTGAGTTTCGCTTTCGTCCAGCGAGCCAAACGGCCAGTCCTCGCACATTCTTCTTGCCATTGCTTCCCGCTCTTGGTTCCACGATCACGCTCGATCTGCCGGCCGGTTCGCGACCTGTGGTGGACTCTTTCGCATCGCTTGAAACAACGGCCGCAGGCTCTGGCAAACCCAGCACTGAGTGGTGCATCGATGTCGGTCCCGTCCAATCCCTCAGGCTCTCAATTCTAGATCGCGATCCAGAACCATCGCCGCTGAAACTCTGGACACAGATCGTCCTATCTGGCCGACAGGCAACGCTGGGCACCTTGGTGGAGCCCGTCACTCCTTGGAATACCCAATTCATTACGTTCGAGAAGGATGCAGCGGTTGTTGTCAATGGCGTCGATGTTGTTGTTGATCCGAAGTCGAATCCGACAACGGCTCCAGGTCTGGCAGCGGTCTGGTCGGTGGCAGATGACAATCGCACGCTGAGAGTGCAGCTTCCGACAGACTGCCTGGGACTACAAGCAAAACTTTTCATTCGGGCCGTCGCCCCCCTTGGCATTCGGGAAGGCGAGGCTTTGCCACGGATCTACGCGCCGGTATCGCTGTGGACCGGCGGGGGAGTTGTCGTGCAGGCAGATGCATCGCTGTCGCTGTCGTCGATCAAAACCAAGGGGGGAATGGTCGTTTCTCCCGAACAGGCAAGCGCCTGGCCAATCAACAGCAGCATGCCCCTTGATCTGCCCGTTGATTCATTGCGAGGGGTACGTTCGGCGCGTGTCTCTATCGAAGAACAAGGGCCCCATGCGACGGTACAAGTGTCAGTCGAGCCGCGCGTTGTCGAGATCGATGTGGCTCGAGTTACAACGATCGAAGTCTCTTCTCGCGTCGTCATTGCTCGAGCAGCATGCGACATTCGCGTGAGCCGCGGCGAAGCCTTTGAGCTATCGGCAAGCCTGACTCCGGGCTGGGTGATTGACTCGGTTGAAGCAGTCAGTTGGATGAACCAGCCAGATAGGGTTGACGCGATCCCGCAACGTCAGACTGCTCACGCAGCCGATGCTCTTGAATGGAAGGTTGTCCGCGATCCGCAGGGGGATCGCCTGCGAATCGGTCTGGCTCTGCCGGTGCTTCCGTCGGGCAGTCTGGGCCTGAAAATTGCCGGGCATCGGGCGGGAGTCGCCTTAAATGCACCCACCACCTCGGCAGATCTCGACATGCTAAAATTTGTAGGGGAGTCAGAGAATTCAGCCATTCTCCAGTTGAAGACAAACCCGGAGATCACCATTGAGATAGACGGCGCCGCTCCGTCATCGTTTCTGCTCAATCCACGACTCGAGCGGCTGGCTGAGGAGGGCAAGGTGCGAGGTCGTCTCCGTGCCGGCAGCCAAGCTCTTTCGCGCGAGTTGAGGCTTGTGCGTCGCCGTGCGCCGCTTGATGTTCGCACACAGGTGCGACTGAATGTGCGTGATGACTCCCTGACGCAGTCGTTCACATTTGAATGCAGTCCCGAAAAGTCAGAACTCGACTCGCTCGTCGTAAACTTTTCAGAACCCATGGACGATTTTGTAGAATGGTCGCTGCTGCCTCCAGCCACAGGCTCTCTCCAAGCCCGACGCATCGTAGAGCTAGCCGATCGTCGTCTTGCCGACGGCAATCGGAGCACGGAGCAGCAGGATTCGTGGGTCATCGAGTTTTCGCCGCCAGTGCGTGAGCCGATCACCATTCGAGCCGTACGCGTCCTGCCATTCACCAGGCCAACGCCTTTTCCCTTGGCTTGGATCGATGGGGCATTGCGACAAGTTGGATCGGTCATTGTCCGCAATACCGGCCGCAAGCAACCCAGCGTCTTCAATCATCGGCTTCAGGAGCTTCCGCCGCAGCCCGTTGGCCTCGATCAATCGCTCTTTACCCTCGCGGAGTTTGTCTTTACTGCTGCCGACGCTAGCAGGCGGTCGGCTGATGGCCTGCCGGCAGCCGAACTCGTTCCGGGCACTCCCGATGCATTCATGCAATCGCAGGCCTGGGTCTGGCGTGAAATCACATCTTCCTGGTGTCATGCCTCGGGCGCGACCGAGTACGAAACTCTTTTTGAAATTGAGAATCGGGGTCGCGAAGCGATTGTCTTGAGCATCCCTTCCGGAAAGCGTCTGCAGTCGGTCTTGCTGGACGGCGTGCGTGTTCCCTTGCCCGACGCAGGACCAGACGGCGGTGGAGTATCAATCGCACTGCCCGCGGACCGCCGATTCCTCCAACTCATTGTCTCTAGCCTTGTCGAACAGCATTCACGAACTGGTGTGTGGGGAAGTGATTCGTTTTGGGGAATTGATTCAGTGGGTGCGGCGCTCGATGTGCCGACCCTTGACCGCCAGTGGCGAGTCTTGCTGCCTCCCGATCTGGATATCGTGATGGAGTCATCCGTCCATCGCGCAGTCGATCAAGAGCGGCACGATTGGACGACGCGATTGTTTGATGCACAGCTTCGTCCCGCCCAGACCCGAAAACAGAGGGTCGCTGTCGAGAGCCCCTTGGCTGCGTTGCCAGAGTTTGGCCGGGACGACGGCAAGAATACGGCAGGGAGATCTGTTGGAGAGACATTGCGCCAGCGACTGTTTATTCCCAGTCATGGAAAGCGGGGGGGCGGTGAGATTCTGTTGATCCGCAGTCAGTTTCTTTCGGCTGGGGCAATTCTGGTCGGTGCCGCAGCATTTGTCGGATCGCTTCTGCTCTCGCGTGGCCAACAGGGGCGAGGAATTGTTTTGTGTGTGGTGGCGGCGACAGTGGCGTTGTGGGCAGTGTCGCCGCTGGATTTCCTGGCACGCGCGGCGTGGTGGGGCACATTGGCGGCCGTCTGGCTGATGTTGTGCCGCAGTGTTTTTTGGAGCCAACGGCCCCCCTTTGTCGCCGCTTCGATGATTGTTTTAGGCGGATTTTTCTGCAATTCAACCTCCCAAGCGGTGGCCCAACAGCCGTTGGATGAATCGCTTCGCGTCTTTATCACACCAACCGAAAATGGGGAGACGGTGCTTGTGCCAGAACCGCTTTTTCGGCTGCTGTCGCGAGCTGTGGCGGCGAGTCAATTGTCAGCCGTGCGAGTGATCGAGAGTCGTGTCGTTGTCCAGCAGTTGGCTGGCAATCGTTTTAAAAAAAATGAATCGGCTGTCGCCGGTCGGGCACCCGAACAGTGGCGGCTTGTGGTCGATGTAGAGAGAGAGAGAGGCAGCGAGATCGTCATGGACCAAAATCTCTCCGGTGCAAAATGGATTGCCGATTCGGCCAAAGTCGATGGTGTTGGATTGGCGGCACGAATCGAAGATGGGGGGCGGATTGTGCGGATGGATCCGCCCGGTTCTGGTCGACAACGCATCGAGATTCTTGTGGAACCGGCTATTTTTCGTGCGGCTGCCGTTGAGACCCGCACGGTATGTATCCCGGTCGCTGCCAGCGGATTTCTCGAATACACCGCGGCGTCCGGGGGTGACTTTTTTTCCGCGCAAGCCCCTCTCAGCTACCAGCAGTGTGAATGTGCAGTGGCGGGGAGCGTGTTCACTCGGGCACCGCGAACGCTGGATCGCAATGAGAGAGTTGTTTACGATGTTGCACGGGCTGGGCAGGTGCGGCTTGCGAGGTCGATTGATCCACAAGTGAGTCTTGCCGAGAGTGTCAAATCAGCCGAAAGTCATAACCAGATTCATTGGGACGTCGACAGGTGTCGCCTCGAGGCAACCTTTCAGCTTGATGTTGGCGAGAGTGTCGTGAGATCGGTTGTCGTGAGAGTCGATCCACGACTGCGTTTGATCGAGCAGCGGGAGCGATCCGAAAGTGGCCTGCAAATCGATCAGATCGACGAGAGCCGATACCAGATCACGCGTCGATTTCCATCGCGGGGGCGGGCCCTGATCAGGGCGTTTTTTGAGATGCGGGTGGCCGATCCGGTCGGCGTTTTTGTCGTGCCGGGCGTCTGGCTAGAGGGGGTTTCGAGTGATTCCCGCATAACCCACCTGGTGCCGTCGCAGGATCTGACCGTGAAAGTCGATCTGCCCCAAGGGGTACTCTCGGCGGTGCCTCGCGAGACCGATTCATCGCTGGAGACACAATCATGGCGAGTCGAAGCGACCGCTGCGACGACAGCAACGGTGGATGAAGTGAGCCGGGAAAAATCAGTCATCGTCACGGTCAAACGCCGACTGCAAAAGATTCGCGGTTCGCAGGATCTGACCGTCACTTTTGTGCCAGATCATGTGCGTCTTGAGTTAGAGGCGCGGCTCAATGCCAGTGCGACGGCACTCGTCAGTATCCCCTTAGAGATTCCGGAGTCAGGTGTCATCGATCGTCTTCGTTTGTTTGAGGACGATGAAAACTTACCTGCACACTCTGAAACGAGCGAAATAGATCTGCGCTGGTCGCGTGTCGGTCCCGACCGCATTGTAGCTTTTGTGCAGCGTCCGTACGCCGGTCGCTTTCGTCTCAAAGTCGACGCGAGAATACCGCAGCGGCCACCCATGGTAGGGCCTTTGCCTGTGATGCGAGTCGATCCAGATGTTGGAGGCCCGGTCATCATCACATGGGGAGCGAGCAACGGTTTTTTAGCCGCCGGGATGGCGGTCGAGGCCGGGGACGCAAGCAACCGCCCAGCAGCGATCGTTGAGGGTGCCGGAGGCCGCACGGTGGAACTACTTCCCAACCAGCCTCTGCCACGCTACGCACTGGAGCAGTCTCTTTCACAAGCGGAAATTGCCACAAACCCGACACCTGTTCAACAATTGTCGGAGACGGAACAGATTATTGCGGCTGATGCGGCTTCTCTGCTGGGGCAGAAGCAGTCGGCCCGCGTCGAACTCACCGACACGCATCTGGTGATCGACGATCGTGGCAGAGCGTGGGGGCTTGTGCGATTCGATCTCGTCGCAGATGAATCGCGATTGCACATAAAACTCCCCGCCGGACTGCGTCTCTTTGAAGTGCTCGTTGACGGCCATGCTGTTGGCGCCAGTCATGCCGGGGGGGATTCTTTGCCAGCGATGCCATCGCGAGAGAATGTCTGGGATGTACGACTGCTCGACATCAGTTGGCCACGATCGGTGCTTGTGATGTTTGCTGGACAGTTGGGCACGCGATTGGCCGATGGCGGCCCGCTTGAATTGACAACTCCCGCTCTGGTTGGCTTGCCGTGCACTCGCGCAGTCTGGACGCTTGATGTGCCCGCTGGAATGTCGCTGCGAGTGGCGGAGTCGGCGCGGGTTGTCGACCAAAAGAGTCTGAGCGATGAACGCCGCATGGCGATGCAACGACTTGACCCGGATTTCGATCGAGCGATCGCGGAGGCTGGCCCGGAAAAACGTGCCCGACTCAAAGAAGTGCTCCAACCCCGTCGGGAAGGCGAAATACTGCACGCTCCCAGCGAGTGGGAGGAAATTATCTCTTCTCGCGGTGCGACAAAGACCGACGCGATTTCAACACGCGTTGCCATTGTGGCCGACGGAGATGCCAGTGGGTTAACGATTCGCGCTGTCTGGCAACAAGATCCCACCGTTGGCCCCCGAGGAATCGCCACGCTAACGATTCTAGCCATCGGGGGACTGCTCTGGAGCGTGGTTCGACGGCGTCGCACTGGAGCAGTGGAGGCAACAGGATTGTATGGGGGATTGTTTGGGCCCTTGAGCACTATTCTTGCCGGACTGTTGTGGTTGCTGCTCTTGTCCCCGATCTGGCCGGGCTGGATTCTCTTGATTCTGGGTGCGGGTTTTATGCTGGCACGGCGACGTGAGCCCAGAGCCATTGTGGCGCTGAGTTCAATGCCAGACGGCGATGAAGGGGCCACCCAAATCGCCCCGTTCTCCAGCCCATCCTCCCCCCAGACTTCTAAAAGCGGTGACAATCTCCCGTCACCTTCGACGCAAACTTTTAAAGCGTCCTGATTCGCTCTGTCAGGCAAGCAGATAGCGAAAACGGTCTGGCATCGAGGCGAGGCCCTTCGCTACTGTCCGCTCGCTGGAGGCAAAAATGATTGGCATGGAGTGCCGCGTTGCTGCCTCTGGGGCTCGATTTTGCTCTGAAATCGGAGTCGTGCTCGGCGGGCTTTCACGGAGGCGGATTGACTATGGTGGTTGGAAGAAATGTTTTTCAACGGATCGTGATGGCGGCTCTGGTCTGGACTTTTTGTTTGGCTTTCGAGTCGTTGGCGGCAGGGCATCGCACGGCAAATTTTGTCGTTGAGGCCCCAAGCGAGGCCCTGGCTCGGAAGATTGGCGACGCAGCCGAACAGTATCGGCACGATCTGGCTGTTGAATGGACAGGCAAGGCCCTCCCTCGCTGGAGTCGGCCGTGTCCGATCGTGGCTCAAGTGGCGCCCAATCTGGGTGCAGGCGGCGCGACAAGCTTTGTGTTTGATGCGGGCGAGGTATTCAATTGGACGATGACGATTCAAGGCAGCGAGGAGCGGATTCTGGACTCTGTTTTGCCGCATGAAATTACGCACACGATCTTTGCAAGTCATTTTCGCCGTCCTTTGCCGCGTTGGGCTGACGAGGGGGCTTGCACAACGGTCGAGCATCCCGTCGAGCGAGCGAGGCAGCATCGTCTGCTGATTGAATTTCTTAGCACAGGCCGTGGCATCGCCTTCCCGAATATGTTTGAGATGCGAGAGTATCCGCCCGATGTGTTGCCGCTTTATTCGCAGGGCTACTCGCTGGCGCGGTATCTGATCGAACGGGGTGGTCGTCACGCTTATGTGGCATTCGTGGGCGAGGGTCTGGCCAGTGACAATTGGCCGGCCGCCTTGCACAAGCATTACGGCGTGGCCAGCATTCCTCAGTTGCAGCACATCTGGCTCGATTGGGTGCGGCAAGGTTGTCCGGCACCGCCTGCATCGGTGGCAGCGTTGACTCCGCGGGGTTCCGGTCTGCCAACCAGATCGCGTGGTCAAAGCCCCGACCCGGTTCCAGCGATTCGATCCCCGGTCGAGATTGCTGATTCCGGAAAACGACAGTCAATTTATGCCCTGCAGGCCCGTCGTCTTGGCGACCAGAGCGATTCGAAATCCAAGCCTTGACCCCGGCAGGAGTGAAAAAAATCCGACGCCCGGTCACTCACTATTTCTAGCGTCGCAGATGGATCGCGTGCTGCTAGCGTCGCAGATGGATCGCGTGCTGCACTTGAAAATCCCTAGGGCGCTCCACGACTGATAAAAAGCGTGATGTGGTAAAAAACAGGCGCGGCAAAGCAGATCGAATCGATGCGGTCGAGCACGCCCCCGTGGCCGACGACGAGCGTGCCGTAGTCCTTCACGCCACGGTCGCGTTTGATGGCCGACATCGTCATGCCGCCGGCGAAACCCATGATTGCCACGACCAGCCCCGCGAGTGCTGCTTGCCACGGCTCAAATGGGGGCGCGGCCCACCAGAGCACACTCGCCAACAGCGCCGTAGAGGTGGCGCTTCCCAACAGTCCCTCCCATGTGCGATTGGAACTCACCGCTGCAGCCACCAAACGACGGCCCAACATCCGGCTCCAGACATACTGCATGCAGTCGGCGAATTGCACCAGCAAGATGAGAAAAAAGAGCAGTCGAAAATGAGCACTGCGGTCGTCGCTTGCAGCCCCGGCAATTGGGATGTGCAGCAAGGCCGGGGCGAAGGAGAGGCAGTAAACACAGACGACAAGCCCTGCCTGAATCTTGGCTGTGCGCTCCAGAAAACGCTTGTAGTCACCGGCGATCGCCACCCGTGTGAGCACAAAAAGCGTGGCGTAAACGGGCAAAAACACGCTAAAGATATCGTAGCGATTGAGCCCCACCAACACATAGTGCAGCGGCGTGAATAAAAAGAAAACCCAAAACAGCGCGCGGTGATCTCCCTTGCGCGTGGGTGTCAGCGTGATAAACTCTCGTAACGCCCAAAACGAAACCAGCCCAAAGAGTATGACAGTGGCGGTGGTGCCGAGCCAAAAAGCAGCGGCCAGCACAGTGCACATGATCCACCACCCGCGCAGTCGCAGATTAAATGTGCGCACGGCGGCAGCATCGAGGCCGCGATCCGGGTGTCGCTTGAGGAATTGGCCGACGGCCGTGGCTGCGGTGAGTAGCGCCAGCACTCCGGCAATCAAGGCAATGGTGCGAACATCGTTCATGGATCACTTCAGGCAGCGGTGAGGTTTTGTCGCGTCATCGGCGCGGCGTTATTCTTTGAGGGCCAATACAGCGCGGCGGGCCCGTCCCAGAAAGTCGAGCTTGGCTTCACCTCGTTCCAGCCACAAGGGTGGTCCAAAACTGATGCAGGAGAGCAGGGGTACCGGCAGGAATTCGCCTCGTGGCAACACCCGATTCAAATTGTCGATGTGCACAGGAATCAGTTCGATGTCGGGCCGCTTCTTGGAGAGGTAATAGAGCCCGCTTTTGAAGTCGCCGATTTCACCACTGACACTGCGACTCCCCTCGGGGAAAACAATCAACGACTTGGTCGTGCCAATTTCTCGGAGCATCAGATCGACGGGGCTTTGATGCACCTTAATATCGGTGCGATCGATGAGCAAAGCATCGAAAACTTCCTGCGCGAGCCAGCGTCGCACAAGTCCTCGCGACCAATAATCCTTGGCCGCCACGGGTCGAGTCAATTCCCGAATAGCTTGCGGCAGGGATGCCCAGATCAGCAGGGCGTCAAGGTGGCTGGTGTGATTGGCAAAGTAGATGCGCTGGCAGGTGTCGGGTTGGCTGGCGATCCAACGCACGCTTGAGCCACTGATCAAGCGTGCTAGCGCTGCCAGCGATAAGCCAGCAATCCGACAGAGAGACGATCGGGCGGACGCACCTCTCGATGCGGCTGCTACCGGCAATGGAATCCGCTCGGGTAAGTCGGCAGGGGAAAGCATGGCAGCATCTTCGGGCGGTTTGTATCGATGGGTCAATCCTGGCACGCAGCATCCTTTACAAACGGATTGTGTCGCCGCTCGTGGCCGATTGTGGTTGCGTCGCCGTGACCCGGAAAGACGATCGTATCATCGCTGAGCGAATAGAGTTTGCCGACAATACCAGCGGCGAGTGCTGTAAAGTCACCGTCGGGAAAATCAGTGCGGCCGATCCCTTCTTGAAAGAGCACATCGCCGCCAAACACAAGAGGCGGGGTGTGGCCGTCGATGCGAAAGACAATGTGTCCGGAGGAGTGGCCGGGAATTTCCCAGATAGAAATGGTGAAGCCAGCCAAGAGGATAACCTCCCCATCGACGAGCGTTCGATCGGCTGGCGGGCTGCGCAGGTCTAAGCCAAAGGCCCCGGAAAGATTGCCAGCGGGATCGAGCAGCTTGGAGGCGTCGCCATGTCCGATCAGAATTGGTAGGTTCGGCCACTCTTGACGCAGATGGGCATTTCCAGCGATGTGGTCGGAGTGGCCGTGTGTCAGCAGAATCGCTTGCGGCAAAAGAGCCCGCTGACGGATGGCGGCAACAATTTTTTGCGGCTCAAAGCCGGGGTCAATCACAAGGCAGTCACAAGCGTTGCGACGAAAGAAAATGTAGCTATTTTCTGCAAACGGTGCCGATTCAATGCGGACGATGCAAGCCCCGCCAGGCAACTCCAACAAATCGTTGTGGTCCATAGAAAAACGAAAGAAAAGAAAAGAGTACGTCGCTAGCGGTCAAAAACGAGCGCTCAAAAAATGGAAAGGGGGGCGTCATCAGGCACAATGGATCGATGAGCCACTCTGCGAGCATGGTATGGCTGGGCCGCAGGAGCAAGACACCGATTTTTTCGTCTCAAAAAGGCCGATAAATGGCATGGCTCTCTTTGCATGGCATCGCTACACTCCCCTCGTCAGTCGGCTCAAGCCGCCCTGTCGCGGTTTCGCCAGCGATGTGTAAAGACGCTCGTGGTGTTGCCTCTAAAAATGACAAAAACGCAGAGTTTACGGAGGGATTGAGATGGTTGGCACGGCACGAATGCACTTGGGCAGCCCGCTTTTAGCGAGCCCGCGATTTGTCGGTTGCATCGCACTCTGGCAGCGCATGCTGCTGGCCGCATCCCTTGCGGTAGCAATTGCATTGGCATCGAGTCCGAATCTTTCTGCCCAACAGGCAATGGCTCCCCCACAGCAAGTCGCTGGATCGCTGCCAGTTGAAGGAACTGCACCTGACCAAGGTCTTCAACCGCACGGCGATGTGGCTCAGGGCAATGCCGGAGCGGCCGACGCAGTCGTGTCGACGGTGGGAGTGCATCCGCTCAAGCAGGCGATTGATGTAGCCGAGAAAGGTCTCGGAGCCATCCGGGCTAACATTCAAGATTATTCTTGCACGGTTGTGAAACGCGAGCGGATCGACGGCAAGTTAGGTGAGCACGAATATATGTTTACAAAAATTCGTCAGCAGCCATTTAGCGTCTACATGTATTTCCTCGGCCCAGATAGCGTGAAGGGGCAGGAAGTGATTTATGTCAACGGAGGCAACGAAGGCAACATGCTGGCCCATGCTGGAAGTGGCGTGCGAGCCATGGTGGGCATGGTTTCGCTCAAGCCGCAGAGTATGCTGGCAATGCAGGGCAACCGCTATCCGATCACGGAGCTGGGCGTTGAGAATCTGACGCGTCGGTTGCTTGAAGTGGCCGTGCACGACAGTCAGTTTGGCGAGTGCGACGTCAACTTTTATCCGAATGCAAAAGTGAATGGACGGATTTGCACCTGCATTCAAGTGACTCATCCGGTGCCTCGCCGCAATTTTCGATTTCATCTGGCCCGGGTATTCATCGACGACGAACTCTCGGTGCCGATTCGCTACGAATCCTATGACTGGCCGAAGGAGCCGGGTGGTCAGCCGTTGTTGATGGAGGAGTACACCTATATGAATATGAAGACCAACAACGGTTTCACGGATGCCGACTTTGATCCCCGCAACACCAGCTATAAGTTTGGCGTGAAGTAAGCGGCAGGGACGCGATGTGGTGCGGATTGGTGCGGAAGGTATGGTCGCTCAAGCGTCAGGCAGTCGTGACGATCCCGTAGCGGGGGAAATGCCGGGCCGAGCCGAGGGCCAAACGCGATCAACCGCGATCGTGCCGCCGCATTTTGGTGATGGTTTTCCATCCGTCTTCCCGTCGCTAGCGCTCGGGGCTTTTCAAGCAGGGAGCAGTGGGGCAGGCGTTTTCTCGTGCTAAGCCACCCGTCACTCCTCGGGCGGTATGAGCTTTGGCCATGCGGCCGCTAGCTTTGACCGAGGCGGCACTTCAATCTGCGTGCCTGGAATGAGTGAGACGCGGGCGTCGATCGTGCGGTTCCAAGCAAAAAGTGCGCGGTACAAACGCCCGTCGCCGTAGGCCTGTTCCGCCAACGACCACCACGAATCTCCCACCGCTGCCAGATGCGCAGTGGCCGCCGTTGCCTTGGACGGCGATGGGAGTTGAGTTGCCTGTGAATCGATCGGTGGGAGTCGATTTGGCGGTGGGGGTGGGGGGATCGCAGCGACCGGCGATGCAGTGGTCTTCGGCAAAGTGGGCGGGAGGGAGAGCGGTTCTTCTAGAGCGACCGGCACGACAAGAGGATCTTTTTCGACGGCCAATACGACTGGTTTTACGTCAATCGCTTCGGCCGCTGCTGGCGGGATGACGAGCGCCGGTGGTTCGACAACATCGGAGTTTGTTGCGATGACGCCAGCGGTGTGTACATCGGGACCGGCTCCCTGTGGCGGCCGCGGCACGAGTAACTTTGCCGAGAGCACGCCAACAAATGTGCCTGCCAGCATGCCCAGCAGGGTGAGCAGAATTGTTGTTTCGCGTCCCATCAATTGTCGTCTCTGGCACTCTCCGGTGTTCCGAGCGGCCCTGGGGCGTTCCGAGCGGCCCTGGCAGCCACGAGAGTTTCTGCCGCAAGGGGGCCGGATTGTCGTGAATAGAGACGCCGGCCGCCAGATCGTTCTGGCCGCTATTTTTGCGGCGGATCACTAACCAACGGGGCAATCTGGGCGGCTCGGAGTTTGGCCGATCGACTGCGTGGATTATTGCCGAGTTCATCCTCGCTGGCGATCACGGGCGAGCGCGTCAAGCACTCCCAAACCTGCGTGTTGCGAAACGCCTGTTTTACCAGTCGGTCTTCCAAGGAGTGAAACGAAATCACCACCATTCGGCCAGTGGGTGTCAATCGCTTGGGAACCCTTTCCAGCGCAATCTGCAACGACTTGAGTTCCTGATTAACGGCAATCCTTAAGGCCTGAAAGGTACGCGTGGCCGGATGGATTCGCGGCGGTTGTTTCTGGCGCGGAATGGCCGATCTGACAATCTGGGCAAACTCGCGGGCCGAGCGGATTGGTTGCTTTTCGCGAGCCGCTACGATCCGCCGCGCGATTCGACGGCTATACCGCTCCTCGCCAAATTCGTGGATCAGATCGGCTAGGTGATCGGCTTTAAGTCGGTTGAGCATCCGCCATGCCGGTTCCCCTTCGGTCGGATCAAACCGCAAATCAAGTGGGCCATCGGCATCAAACGAAAAGCCCCGAGAGTCATCGGCGAGTTGATCACTGGAGAGCCCTACATCGAGCAAGACGCCGTCCACCGCTTCAATGGAGAGGGCATCGAGCACCTCCGGGATATCGCAGTAGTTGGCTTGCGCAAATCGCACGGGCAGGCCGGCGAGTTCTCTCGCCCCGATCTCGATGGCTGCCGGATCGCGGTCGATCGCGATCACGAGCCCGTCGGGCCCCACCGCCTCGGCCAGCAGTCGGGTGTGGCCACCTCCGCCGAGCGTGCCGTCAACGACTCGTGCGCCCTTCCTCAGAGCGAGAAAAGAGAGCACCTCGACAGGCAAAACGCTGGTGTGAATACTGGCGGCAGTCATAGGTGACTACTGTTGTAGCAGTATCTGCGCACTCCACAACCTTCCATACGATCCGAGTCGCTGTTCGAGTGCGACTCATAGGGCATAGATGGCTGACGCTGATTTTTACGACTACCCATTGCCCCGCGACTTGATCGCGCAGCAACCATTAGAAAACAGGGCCGATGCACGGCTCATGGTCGTGCGTCGCTGCGATGGGACAATCTCGCATCGACATATCCGCGAATTGCCTGAGATTCTCCGGCCGAATGATCTGCTCGTCGTCAACAACACTCGCGTGGTGCCGGCGAGGTTGATCGGCCGCCGGCTCAAGACAGGTGGCCGCTGGGAAGGTCTTTTTCTGCGCGTTGAAACCAGCGGTGCATGGCAATTGCTGGCGCACTCACGGGGTCGGCCAGCCCTGGGCGAAAAAGTGATTCTCATTGATCGCGATGGAATGGATCGAATCAGTCTCGAACTCGTTGGCCGTGGCGACGGTGGCACATGGCTAGCGGTGCCCGACTCCAGCCAGCCATATGAAATGCTTCTGGAAGGGGTGGGCCGCGTGCCGCTGCCGGGATACATTCGTGACGGCACGGAGCAGGCCGGTGACATCGAGCGGTATCAAACGGTCTTTGCTCGCACCAGCGGGGCGGCAGCGGCGCCGACAGCCGGATTGCATTTTACAGACGCCTTGCTGGCTGAGTTGGCTGCCGCTGGAATTGCTCACGCGAGCGTCACGCTGCATGTCGGGCTCGATACGTTTCGGCCGATCACAGTCGACTCGCTTGACGATCATCCAATGCACAGTGAGTGGTGTGAGTGTTCTGCACAGACGGCCGCTCGCGTGCGCCATACCAAGGCGCAGGGAGGTCGCGTTGTGGCGATTGGCACAACGGCCGTGCGAACGCTTGAGACGGCAGCTCAAGCAGGAGAAACCGAGGCGTGGAGTGGAACGACTGCTCTGTTTATCAGGCCGGGGTTCGCCTTCAAAGCCGTTGACTGTCTGCTGACAAACTTTCACATGCCACGCACAACCCTGATGGTGCTTGTCAGCGCGTTTGCCTCGCGAGATATGATTGCCCGAGCCTATGACGAGGCGGTGGCCCAGCGGTATCGGATGCTCAGTTACGGAGACGCCATGCTCATCGAATAAGAGCCGCCGCATGCTGCTGGGCAGTTTTTCGCAGGAGACAACGCGTCGTCTCGCAGCCTGCTTGAGTGGCCTCGCGACATTTTTCGACCGCGACTCTTTGACGAGGGAGGGCATGTTGCTTAGAAATCTGTTTGAGCGCAGTCGCGTTTACCGCTATTGTTTAATAGAAGCTGTCATCACTGCCATTTACCACTCGCTCATTCTTGAGGTCTCCGGCCGGTATGCTAAAAACCCAATCGCTCCAATCGTCGCAGCCAGTGGTTGCCCAGCCAGCCGTCCCAGAGGAGTTGTGGGTCAATGCCTTTTCCTCTCGCTATTTTCCCGAATGGCTGGAGCAGCAGCGATGCAGCCTGGGCTTCACGACCTACCAGACCGGCAAACTCTTTCTGGTTGGCCGCAAGGGCGACAGTCGATCTGAATCGCCGCTCTCGATTTTCGAACGGAACTTCAGCCACTGCATGGGCATGTGCGCCTCGGCCGATAGCCGAACGCTCTGGCTGAGTTCGCGGTACCAAATCTGGCGACTGGAACAGACTCAAGCCAATGCCGTGCCCTACCGTGCGACCGGCAGCACGGTTACCGACGGCGATGAATCGCAGAGGGCGCCGGAGTGGACAACGCAGGGCTTTGATTTCGCCTACATTCCCAGAGTGGGCTATACGACCGGCCACATCGATGCCCACGACATGGGCCTCGACTCCGACGGCCGACTTATTTTTGTCAACACGATGTTTGGGTGTCTGGCGACTTTGAGCGAGCGAGCCAACTTCAAGCCGCTCTGGCGGCCACCCTTCTTGAGTGCGCTTGTGCCGGAGGATCGCTGCCATCTCAATGGATTGGCGATGCGTAATGGCAAGCCCGCCTATGTCACAATCGTCGGTCGTTCAGATGTGGCCGATGGCTGGCGCGACAAACGCAAAGATGGTGGCTGCATTTTGGATGTGGCAACGGGCCGGGAGGTCTGCGCAGGCCTTTCGATGCCCCATTCGCCGCGTTGGTATCGCGATCAATTGTGGGTTCTCAATTCGGGTACGGGCGAATTTGGGAAGGTCGATGTGGCCAGCGGCCGGTTTGAGCCGATCACCTTTTGTCCGGGCTATCTGCGGGGCCTGTCGTTCCACGGAGATTACGCGATTGTGACGCTTTCCAAGCCCCGAGACTTGTCTTTTCAGGGGCTCCAGCTCAACGACCGTCTGACTCAAAAAGAAGCCGATTCACAGTGCGGCTTGCAAATCATCGATCTGCGCACAGGCAGCGTTTCGGAGTGGCTGCGGATTGAGGGTAAGGCAGTTCACGAACTCTACGACTCTGTTGTGTTGCCGGGCGTGCGTCAACCGATGGCAGTGGGATTTAAGACTACAGAAATTGAGCGTCTGATGGTGATCGAATAAAGGTCTCCGGGCCTTTCCTCCGGCCGGTCATCGCAGCGGCCTTTTTGTCGCTCGTCTCCCTATCCAGTCGGCGCGGCTAGCGCTAGAGCATTCGTTCAATCCTTTTTTGCGGCACCACGTCAATGACTGAAGTCGAATTGACAGCCATCCACGGCCAAGCACTCCAGAGCTATTCGTCTGGACGGTCAGCCGAGGCGGCCGAGTTTTGTCGGGTAATTCTTAATCAGAATCCAGCCGATCCAAACGCTCTGTTTTTGCTCGGTGCCATTGCGATCGACCAGAATCGTCCCTGCGACGCCCTCGGGCATTTCCAGCAGGCCGTGGCGGTGCAACCAGGCGATGCCCGCCTTCACAATGCTCTCGGAGAAGCCTACAGAGCGATCGGTCGCACGGCCGAGTCGGTCGATTCGTTGCGACAGGCATTGCGCATCGATCCCACGCTTGTGTCGGCGCACAACGGCCTGGGCCTCATGCAACTTGATGCGGGCAATGTGGCCGGAGCAGTCGCAGAATTCCGCAAAGCCGTCGCCGTGCGCCCCGACCACGCGCGATCCCACCTCAATCTGGGTCGCGCTTTGCAGCAACTGTCAAATGTCTCCGAAGCGATCGACAGCTATCAAAAAGCGATTGCGATTGACCCCGGCTATGCCATTGCCCACAACAATCTGGGGGCTGCTTTGCACGCTCAAGGCAAGGCGGCCGAAGCGTGTGTATCGCTGCGGCGAGGCATTGAGATTGTACCGGGCTATCCGGAGGCCCACTTTAATCTCGGCAATGCGCTCCAGGCTCTCGACGATCCACAGGCAGCGCTGGCCAGCTATCGCGAGGCGATACGATTGCGGCCCGGCTATTTCAACGCCTGCTTGCAGATGGGCATTGTGCTTGAATCTCTCGAACAGCGATCCGAGGCAATGGCGGTCTATGAGTCGTTGGTTGTGTCCAGCCCAGACTCCGGCGACGCCTGGCATCGACTGTCGCTCTTATTGATGGTGAGTAATCAATGGGATCGGGCGCGGACGGCAATCGAGCAAGCGATCAGATTCGCAGTCAAATCTGAAAGCCTGCAGAGCAATCTGCTCTACGCCAAGCAGATGCTGTGCGACTGGTCGCAACGGGATTCTCAACTGAAGTCAGTGATGGAGCGAGTTGAGGGGCAGCTTGCGGCTGGTGAGGCGTGCGGCGCAAGCCCTTTTTTCGCGATCGTTTTTGCGTGGCCGGCCCCACTCCAGCGGGCGATTGCTCGAGCGGCAGCCCAAGAGATTTCCACCAAGCAGAAAGGTTTGCGGGCCGAGTTGGCTCGCGAACGAAAGCCCCGATTGCCGGGCCGTCTCCGCATCGGCTATCTGTCCGGAGATTTTTATGATCACGCCGTCAGTCATCTGGCGCAGGGAATGTTTAGCCTGCACGATCGGCAGGCGTTTGAGGTGTTTGCCTATTCGTACGGGCCCAATGATCACAGCGGCTATCGCTATTGCATTGAAGCCAACTGCGAACATTTTGTCGACGTGCGGGATCTGCGGACGCGAGCATTAGCCCGTCGCATTGCGTCTGACGGCATCGACATACTTGTCGACATGATGGGATTTTCAGGGTACACGCGGCTCGAGGCAATGGCGGCCAGAGCCGCGCCTGTGCAGGTGAGTTGGCTGAGTTACCCAGGCACGACAGGCTCTGATTTTATGGACTATGTGCTGGGCGATCGGTGGATCACGCCCGCAACAAATGCTGCAGATTTTAGTGAACACCTTCTGCAATTGCCTCACTCCTATCTGATCACCGATCACCAGCAGCCAGTGGCGGAGAGAAGTGGCAGTCGCCGCGAGCATGGGTTGCCAGAGCAAGGGATCGTCTTTGCCTGCATCAACAACAGCTACAAATTTGAGCCGGTAATCTTTGAGGTTTGGATGCGGATACTCAAGCAGACGCCTGGCAGCGTGTTGTGGCTCAAGTCGGGTGGTATGACCATGGAATCAAACTTGCGGCAGGAGGCACAACTTCGGGGCATCGAGGCTGAGCGCATCCTTTTTGCAAGGGGCATTTTGCCCAAGCCCGACCATCTGGCCCGGTTACAACTGGCCGACCTATTTCTTGACACGCACTTTTACAACGCGCATACGACAGCCGCCGATGCCTTATGGGCCGGGCTGCCGGTCTTGACCTGTCCGGGTAAGACATTTGCTTCGCGTGTGGCCGCCAGCATGCTTTCCGCCGTGGGCCTGCCGGAGTTGATTGTCGGTGATCTCAAGACTTATGAAACGACCGCCATCGCGCTTGCGAGTGATCAGGCGAGGCTAGCACTTTTGCGAGCCAGGCTCAGGCGAGATCGAATAGCGTCACCACTTTTTGACACGCCATTATTTGTGCGTGGGCTTGAGTCGGCGTATCAAGCGATCTGGGCGATTCACGAATCGGGGGAGCGGCCGCACCCAATAGACTTGGCCGTAGGGGCGAATTTTCAATCATTCCCGAGCGGCAAGGGTCAATAAACCGTTGCCGATCCTCCGGCATAATCGTTTGAGTCCCCTCAATCGATATTTCTTGACCAAAGGTTTGCACCGGCGCTTCATCGAACCGATAATTCTCCAAAATAACTGAGGCATCTTTAGTCCATGGGTCGCACGGCCCAGATTCATGCCGCAAGCATCCCCGCAAAACGTTCTAAAAGCCTGTCAGTAAGAAAAAATTAGAAAAAACTAGTCCGATCGTTTTCCATCACATTTTCCGTCAGTTAATAGAACCAAAAGAATATCCATATGCCACACCTGCTGTCCCTGTTTGCCGCGACTCGTAGGCCAAGTCTTTTGTCTCGCCTCGCTGGGTTTGGCAAGCGATCAATCAGGCCTCGTCGGCCCCGGCAGTCCCGTCGCCCTATTGGCATTGAGTCGCTGGAAACCCGTCTGGCGCTGGCAACGTTTTCAAGCGATGCAAGTGGGCTGATCACGATTGCGTTGGGGTCAGGAGAATCTCTCACCGGCGTGAGCGCTTCTGTTTCAAGCAGTAGTGCGACTACAGATATCGTGACGCTCAATGCCACGACAACTGCCACCAATTCAATTTCCGGTGGCTTGAACAGTGGTCTCGTGCTGACTGGCGATACCACAAAATCCATAATCACCTACACGGCGGCCAGTAATACTGCAGCCGTGGGTAAATTCACTGGCATATCGATTCTTGGATCAAGTGGCACCGAAGCGGTCACGATTGGTAACGCAGTTGATTTGGCAACTGGAAATCTTGCCGCTGCGGCGAGGTTCAGCGTCGGCTCATCTTTAGAATCCTTGAGCGTCAATGCCGCGATTACTTCCAAAGCTGCCAATATTAGTCTGACCAGTACCGCGATTGTTCTAAGTGCAAATCTTACTGCGAGCACCTCTGGCTCAGTCATTGTTGACGGCCCCGTCACGCTGTCGGGAAGCGTGTCGCTGACATCTCTCGCGTAACCGTTCACAGCCTGGGAAACCTGAAAACAAGGCGTTTTTGAGCGATCCCCAAAATGCAATCAGTAGATTTGCTGTCGAATGGTACATAGTCCCGGTTTCCGATTTAAAAGATTCGAGCAGAGCCGCGTGAAACCCGGCGAAACTGATGTTCCCCGATTCTTCGATCTCGTGTATGCCCACCCTGTGAACGGTTACCTCTCGCAGGCGGCATTCAATTGAAGGGCACAGTGAACTCGGTCTCGCCGACCGTTGCCATGCAGCCGCAAGCCCAATTTGCCACAGGAAGTAACCCCCGCTCCGTTTCGATCGGCGACTTAAACGGCGATGGCAAGCCTGATCTGGCCCTTGCGAACCTGTTGGACAACACCGTCAGCGTGCTTTTGAACACAACCTCTCCTGGCGAAACCGTGGCGAGCTACTCTGGGCAGTCCACATTTGCCACAGGAAGTGCTCCTTACTCCGTCTCAATCGGCGATTTCAACGGCGACGGCAAGCCCGATCTGGCCGTTGCGAATGGCGGCAGCAACACCGTCAGCGTGCTTTTAAATACAACCGCTCCTGGCGAAACCGTGGCGAGCTATTCTGGGCATTCCACATTTGCCACAGGAAGTGCTCCCTACTCCGTCTCAATCGGCGATTTCAACGGCGACGGCAAGCCCGATCTGGCCATATCGAACAGCTCTAGCGACACCGTCAGCGTGCTTTTAAACACAACCGCTCCCGGTGCGACCGTGGTAAGCTACTCTGGGCAGGCCACATTTTCCACAGGAAGTAGTCCCGCCTCCGTCTCAATCGGCGACTTGAACGGCGACGGCAAGCCCGATCTGGCTATTGCAAATGGCGGCAGCAACACCGTCAGTGTGCTTTTAAATACAACCGCTCCTGGCGCGACCGTGGCGAGCTACTCGAGTCAATCCACATTTGCCACAGGAAGTTATCCATCCTCCGTCTCGATCGGCGACTTGAACGACGACGGTAATCTCGATCTGGCTGTTACGAATGCTTATAGCGACACCGTCAGGGTGCTTTTAAATACAACCGCTCCAGGAGCAACCGTGGCGAGCTACTCTGGGCAGTCCATATTTGCCACAGGAAGTCATCCCATCTCCGTCTCGATCGGCGATTTGAACGGCGACGGTAAGCCCGATCTGGCTGTTGCGAATGATTATAGCGACACCGTCAGCGTGCTTTTAAACACAACCGCTCCCGGTGCGACCGTGGCAAGCTACTCTGGGCAGTCCACATTTTCCACAGGAAGTAGTCCCCACTCCGTCTCACTCGGCGACTTGAACGGCGACGGCAAGCCCGATCTGGCTATTGCAAATCAGAATAGCATCAGCGTGCTTTTAAATGCCACGGCAGTTTCTAATAGTCTCACCGTATCCAGTGCCACGGGTACAACGTTTGAGCAATCAGTGGGTGGCAGTCAAGCTCTCACCACGCTGACTATTTCTTCAGGCCCGACGACGATAGGTGGCGGCAGTATCACGACAAAAGCCGCCCAAATCTACACTGGCGATGTCACGCTCTCGGCCGATACGACGCTGCTGTCGGGGTCTGGTTCTATTACCATGAGTTCTGTAACAGATGGTGCTTTGAGTTATAATCTAATTCTGGGAAATAACACTCAAACGGGCTCTGTGACTTTCAGTGGGGCCGTTACGGTAAACACGCTCACGACGTTTGCAAGCACCTCTGCCATTGCTTTTAATGGCGGAGGAACCATAGACACCGCTACGGCCTTTCTAAACACCGGCATGGTCACTCTTGGAAATGATAATAGCGACAGCATTACTTTTACTGGCGGCCTGACGATCACTGCGGCGTCGAGCATCGTGATCCAAGGCACTCTAGCCACGACAAACACGACTATGACGCTTGGGGATAGCGATACCGGCATCACAAGCAACGGTGGTTTTAGTTCCCCTGCCACGCTGAATGCAGGCACCGCCAGTATTTTCTTGGCGGGCAATATTACCGGAAGTGGCTCAAATAACCCCGTGAAGCCCATCACATCAGGGGCGGGATCGACGCTGATCACGGGAACCAATAGCGCCGAGATTCAAGTGCCTTCGGGCGTGGTCACGATTGCAAACACGGCTGATCAATTGGGCGGTTATCGAGTCTCGGGTGGCACGCTTCGCGGAGGTTTGGGATTCAAGGTGGGCTACATCTATGCCTACACAGGCACAAGCACCGTAGCGCCAGGCGTGAATGGGCCAGGGATGATGCATACGAGCGTTGCTTTAAGCATCGGTTCAGCAAACACGCTGCAAATCGGCCTGGACGGCACCAGCACCACCCAATACGACAACATCGAAGTCTGTATAAATGCGGCCGTTACGTTGACGAACCCCACGCTCAGCTTGAGTTCGTCGTTTACGCCGACTGACGGCACGGTCTTTACCATCATTCATAATGTGAGTCTGACTGCGGTATCGGGCACATTTAAGGGGTTGGCTGAGGGCGCCATCATCTCCGCCAACAACCAGAATTACAGAATCTCATATGTGGGCGGCACGGGCAACGATGTTACGCTGACGGTCGTGCCTGCGGGCACCGACGACATCGTCGTGACAGTCTCCAGCAATATCGTCGTGCTTTCGCTGTCGACCAAGGGCGTGACGATCACCGATCTGCACACAGGCTACAGTGCTGCGGCCAATACCTTGACGATTACGGCAACGAATATTGGCGGCACGATATCATCGATCGCCAGTGGGATCACGGTCAACTCCAAGGCGGGCGTGATTACGGTGAATTTGACAACGATCCCAAGCTTTGCAGGGATTTCGGTAGTAGGGGACTCGGGGATTGATTCGATCACGATCGGCACCGGCGGAATCAATCTGGCAGCGATCACGAAGGGGTCTGCCAATCAGGACTTTACGATTGATACTCAAGGCGGAAATACCGATTTCGTGAAGATCGGAAATGCCATTGTGACCAAGGGTTCTGGCGTGGTGTTGATCACAACGCTAGGGGTCGGCAGCACCAAGGGCATTCAATTGGGTGCGAGCGTGACGAGTTCCGCAGGCTCAGGGAGTCAGGGATTTGCGGGGGCCGTCACGCTCGTGGTGAACACCATGCTGTCCAGCGGGACGGGCGGCATCTCGTTCTCAAGCACGATCGACGGGGCCAAGAGACTTTCGCTTTCAACCACTGGATTGGTCTCCCTTGCCGGGAACGTGGGCGACATAACACCGCTGCGGGGCGTGGTCGTGTCGAAGGCGGCGGGCGTCGACATTCAAAGCGGCTTTATCTTAAATGGCAGCGGTACGGCTACTGGCGTGAGCGGCCTGACGATCGCAGCAGGCGTCAACAATGTTTATTTGAGTGGAAAGGCCACACAAACGATCAGTCATTTTAGCGGATCGGGAATTGCATTTTTAGGCGGATCAACTGGTTCGTCGCTGACGGGTGTTGTGAGTACGGCAAATGCTATCGGGCTGTCAGTTGCCGCAGGGGCATACACCGGCACGGTTATCTCAGCCTGCAGTTTTGACAAAAACACCAACATCGGGGTTTCACTGACAGGTGCAACCGGTCTTCAGTTGGGCACTGTGGAGCTGGCAAATAGTATTTCTAACAACGTGAACTGGGGCGTGTATGCCACAGGCACGCTGACGGGCACAGTAATCCGCAATAATGATATTGTCGGCAACGGTCGGTTTGGTGTTTATCTCAAGAGAGCCGCGGCCTTGCAGCTTGGTGGCACAGTCACCGGTGACGGCAATCGGATTATCAATGCCACCGTTTGGAAAGCCTATTCCGATGGGATATGCGCGACTGGTCTTTGCGCAGGCACTCTCGTTCAGGGCAATGCGATCCAGAGCAATCGGGGGAGCGGCGTCATGCTTATCGCCGCGCGAGGAATCACGATCGGCGGCACCGGAATTGGGGCAGGTAATACGATTTCAGCGAACGGACAGTTTGGCGTGAATGCCAGCGGCATCTGCACGGGATCGGTCGTGCTGGGCAACTTGGTCAGTGGAAATGCAAAGGGCAGCTATTATTCCAAAAACGCTAGCGGCATCACGATCATCTCACCACCGGGTTGATGAAGCCCGGCTCCATTGCAGCTATTATTCCAAAAATGCCAGCGGTATCACGATCCCCCGATCATAGCGGCACTGCACCGGTATCGCCCTTTTTCTATGGGCAATACTCACCTTTGTTGAGTGCCGGTTATGCCGATTAATCCCTTTAATCCCGTCGCTTCCAAGTCTTCGGTCGGCCTGGTCGATAGAGCGATAACGCAACCGTTCTAGAGCTGTCGTTGTTGTGACCCAGGGATGCCAGGAGGCAGAACAGATGATCTGGCGAAATCGAATGTTTTTGATTGTTGCTGCAGTTGCGTATGCCGATTGCAGTTTGACATCCGCTGCAGACCCTCTTGGGAGTTGGGTCGAACTCTCTGGTTTCTCACAGAAAGAACCAGACACCGCTGTGAGTACTCAAGCGTCAGTCCCCGAGTCAGAGACAGCCGTCGGCCTGCTTCCGACCGTGGATGTTTCGTGCCGCGAATGCGAATCAGGGAGTTCAAGACAATTTTATCTCTCCGGCATTGTGGGAGCCTCGTTTGCATCACTGGCCAGTGGCGGCGAAAATACTGCAGGCGGTTTTACAAACACAGGCAATGCAAGCAGTAATGTGTTCACCGGCGGCAGCGCAATCGGCATGGCGATTGATCGTCCATTCGGCTCGCTTCGAATGGAAGTCGAAGGACGAGCTCGATCGTTAGTGGCTGGAGAGACCAATAGTTTATTGCCAACGTTGTACGACGTGCGGGCCGCCGATGGTTGGTCGGTGATGGCCAATCTCTGGCGAGACTATTTTTTCAACGACACGTTTGGCATCTACGGCGGTGGCGGAATCGGTGCTGGCGGCTACCGACTCACGGTCTCCGATCCAACTCCAACCTCGGGCTACGCTCAAGCGGGAGCGTTTGCCTGGCAAATCGGGGCCGGCATTACTTGCCGTGCCAGCGACCGCGTAACGCTCGATCTGGGATATCGATTTTTTGATCTCGGGCCCTCCTCGATTCCACTCTTTGATGTGAGTGGAGCCCCGACTGGGTCGTTTAGCTCGACCCTCACCGCCAGCGAGATCCTCCTGTCCGTAAGGATTTATGAGCCCTTCCGACAGTGGCGATGAGCGGGAGGCGACACATCCAGTCCGCGTATCAATGATCGCCTTCGCGTCTACGCCGGTGGCGGTGTTGGAGCGGGCGGCTTCCTCGCAGCAGACCAAACAATTCCCCCTCCAACCGCGTTACGCGGCCCCGGCCGCGAGGTGTTCAATTGTGGCCACGTGCAGGAGCGGACAAATATCAAACTCCGCCGGCATCCCGTCGTCGGCAATGTCGACGCCGACCAGGATGTCGTTCTTCAATAGCAAGGCCATTTCCGGATGGCGGACGTCGTAAGACCTACCGCTCGACATCACCAGCCGAAACGGACGAAAGGGCTGCGTCTTCAGCAGTGTGCGAATGCCTTCGGGGGACATGCCTGACCTCCTCTGCCAAAACAGCAGAAACGTGCGAAACGAGAACGCCTGTTCAGTCGAACCATTGTGCCGCCGATTGCGTGGGTCGTCAAGCAGATGCGGCGGTTCCATGACGATAGGACATCCCGACGCGAGTCACTATCCTTATGGCATTCCCTCACAGGAGACAGAGTATGACATGCCTCTCCACTCATGGCCCCTCCCGGCGAAGGATAGCCCGGTCAATGGCACTTCCGCAAGTGTTTGTCGGTCGATGAGCGGTCAATGAGCCACGGACTTCGTTTTCCGTGCCTTCGCGGGCCACATATTTCACGCCCCGAAAGCCCCCGTACCTCCCTTTGGAGAGCCGTTTTTCGTCCTATCGCGGGTCCTCTCCAAATCCGCCTTCAGGTGGACCGTTGACGACTGGTTGTCCGGAGCGATGCTGCCGTTGTCGGCCCGGATCACGGAGAGCCGTTCCAGCGCGAAGGGAGGCCTTGCGCACTATCGCAGGAGATGCTCGAGGCTGTGAAAATAGCTCGGTACGTCGCGATCCACGAGCGTGATACGAACGCTCACATCCACCGAAAAACTGCTGTTCACCCAGGCGAGCATGTCGGCGGCCGCTTGCGTATCGAGGAGTCTGGCCCGCTTGAACCCCTTCACGACGCGGCGGCGCACCTTCTCGGTGAGCGTCGTCAGGTCCGCCTGGGTGATCGGTTGGGCGGGCAGCGCGTCTGCGCTCTGCTGAAACACGCCATCGGTGATGCACGCATGGAGATGCCTGTGCTGATTGAGGGCCGAGCCGAAGCGGTGCAGGAAGGAGACGGCACCCAGGCGTGGCCGAGGATTCGCCGGGGCATCGTCGCCAGAGCGCAGACGCCCGCAGGCCGGTCGGCGAGAAAACCCCGCAGCCGCTTGGGCACAGAGATCACCCACTGCCGGACGGGCACCGGCGGAATGACGCCGTCCACGAGATGGGCAGCCGTCTGCGCCATGCGGCGGCCGTTCGGCGGGATCGTGCGGGATCGTGCGGGATCGTGCGGGATCGTGCGGGATCGTGCGGGATCACAGTGCGGCCCAACAGAGGGCCGCGCAGGTGACGCGGCAACAGTTGCGACTATGGACGCATCGGGGGCTGAAGAGTGGGCGTGTGCATGCGTACATTACGCCCGGGTCCGGGCCGATTCGAGCGGGCGTGTCGGCTCGCTCAAAATCGTCTGGGTTTTTCATAGTGAAACCCAGAACTGTCCAGCTAACGTTTCGGAAATTGTCCCCAACTCGTTAGCAAATCATTGAATAAGTCTACTCGTGAGCGAGCACGACTTCAGCTTAGAGCGTCAAAATCACCGGCGGGATGACATGCGCTACCGGTCTGTGCACAGGCACTCTCGTTCAGGTCAATGCGATTCAGAGCAATCTAGGGAGCGGCGTCATGCTCACACCTGCGCGATGAATCACGATCGGCGGCACTGCGATTGAGGCAGGTAAGACGATTTGAGCGAATGGACAATTTGGAGTGAATGCCAGCGGCATCTGCACCGAATCGATCGTGCGGGGCAACTTGGTCAGTGAAAATCAAAAGACAATTATGTATTCAAAAAATGCTAGCGGCATCACGATCGTTCAATAACGGCAGCACTGCACCGATATCGCCCTGGTTCGACGATCGATCGTCCATTCGGCTTGCTCCGAATGGAAGTCGAAGGATGAGATCGAGCTTTATTGGCTGGAGAGACCAGTAGTTTATTGCCAGTTGCGTATGTGCAGGCCGCCAGTGGTTGGTCGGTGCTAGCCAGCCGGCGGGGCCCGTTTTCAAGCGACACGTTTGGCATCTCCAGCCGTGGTGGAATCGGCACCGGCGGCTACCGACTCACGGTCTCCGATCCAAATCCAACCTCGGGTTACGCTCAGGCTGGAGCGTTTGCTTGGGAAATCGGGGCCGGCCTTTCCCCAGGTGGCTTCTCGGGCTAACGAATAGGATACATTGCCTGTCGGCTCAGCCAGCCACGGTTCAATAAAAACCCAAGGGATCAGCGATGGGAAGTTTTCCACAAGAAGATGTGCTCGTAGTACCGCGCTGGCTCTTTGATCAGGTGGGAGCGTTTCAAGGATTCTGTGCTGATGCGGCCAGTTATATGCCGCTGCTGCTCGACCCACAACACACCAGTTGGCGGCCCAGGGCCAGCGTTGAGGAAGATCCATCGTTTAAACAATTAATACCCTACTGCGTTCTCTCGTGGCGTTCGGCCGATAAGGGCTCGCAGTTCTTTGCCTACACACGCGGAGGTGGCCAGAGCGAGGCCCGCTTGCGAGCCAAGCGATCGGTGGGTGTCGGCGGCCACATCGCCAGCACCGATGGCCAGCACGGCGACGATGTCTCCTATGAATCGGGCATGCGGCGGGAGTTGGCCGAGGAGATCGCTATCGGCGGGGCCTACTCGTCGCGGTGCGTCGGCCTGATCAACGACGATTCGACGCCCGTCGGTAGCGTGCATCTGGGAATCGTGCATATCCTGGAGTTAGAGAAGCCGGAGGTTTCGTCCCGCGAAAGCGAACTGGTGGAATGCGGTTTTGAAACGCTGGAAGCCTTGCTGGCCGACCGCGAACGCTTTGAAACATGGTCGCAGATCACGCTCGACGCCCTGGCTGCCGGAACGCTGGCCTAACGCCAATGTCCATCTATCTCGACAACCATTCGACCACGCGTCTTGATCCTCGGGTGCTCGAGGCCATGCTGCCGTGGCTCACCGACCACTACGGCAACGCCGGCAGCGTCACACATGAGATGGGGCGGGCCGCCCGGGCCGCCGTTGAGTCAGCCCGGGAAATATTTGCCGCATCGATTGGTGCGACCGCCCGCGAGATTGTGTTTACCAGCGGCGCAACCGAAAGCATCAATCTGGCCATCCTGGGCAGCGTTTCCCGCCGGGGCTTAGGCGAGCAGGGGCAGGGGCATGACTTCCAACAGAGCCACCGACCAGATCAGCCAGACTCACAAAAAACGGGGCACCTGATCACGGTGGCGACCGAGCACAATGCCGTCCTCGACACGCTTGATCATGTCGAGCGACTGGGCCATGCGGTCACGCAGCTACCGGTTTTTCAAGAGCAAAGCTGGCTGCCGGGATCGCACCGGCAGGGGGTGGTTGGCCAGCTATCGCTTGACGAGCTTACGGCGGCGTTTCGGCCCGACACATTTTTGGTTTCTGTGATGCTGGCCAACAACGAAATCGGTAGCATTCAAAATATTCCAGCGATCGCCCAGCGAGTTCATGCCCACGGTGCTCTGCTCCATGTCGATTGTGCTCAGGGGCTCGGCCGAATGCCTGTGAGCGTTTCTACAATGGAGGCTGATCTGGCCAGTTTTTCGGCGCACAAGTTTCACGGACCTAAGGGGGTTGGGGCTTTGTATGTACGCCGCAGTGGTCGGGCTGTGCGCATCGATCCGCTCGTCTTTGGAGGCGGGCAGGAACGCGGCATGCGGAGCGGCACGTTGGACGTGCCGGGAATTGTTGGCATGGCAACAGCGGCACAACTGGCGGTCGCTGGCCTGCCGGTGGAAGCGGCGAGAATGCGAGAGCTAAGGGATATGCTGTGGTCGCTCCTTTCGCAGAGCATTGAGGGGATTGCCATCAACGGTCCACCGTTGAATGATCCTGAGGTGCGACTGGTCAACAATCTCAATGTGCGGGTAGCGGGGATCGAGGGAGAATCCCTGCTGGCCACGCTTTCAGCCGATGGCTTGGCCGTGAGTTCTGGAAGTGCCTGCTCGTCGGAAAGTCCCCGGCCCAGTCATGTGCTTTTGGCGATAGGGCTCGACAGCGATCAGGCCCGGGCCAGTTTGCGATTTGGATTTTCGCGTTTTACGACTTCCGATGAGGTGGTAGAAGCTGCCACCCGCATAGCTGCCGGTGTTGCCAGGCTGCGCAGGCTCTAAAAATGCCGAAAGCCCCATCGTGCATCCCGCAGGCTAGAACTGACAAATCTCAGCCGCTGGCGGACTTTTAAACGCTCTTTGCCCGATTGGCGAGAGGTGGATAAAATGTGCTATCGTGTTGGAGAGAGTTGTGGCTACAGTCGGTCCCGTTTGTTTCATTCATCTGTCAATGCAATAGGAGATTTCCAGCTATGGCAGTCATGCTTACGGAAAAAGCCGCCATCGAAGTGAAGAAAATCATCGACGAACAAAAGCTTGATCCCACCACATTCCTCCGTGTTGGCGTGGCCGGCGGCGGCTGCAGCGGATTCAGCTACTCGCTCGGATTTGAGACCGCGTGGGATCCCAAGAGCGATTCCAAATGCGATCAGCACGGCGTGGCAATCGTTGTCGATAAAAAGAGCGATCTTTTTCTCGACGGCA